>Ga0075439_12483_pt1 | contig 34719 bp, 23 predicted proteins | sample MintriSingleCell_FD_74264 | JGI IMG/M metagenome (GOLD analysis project Ga0075439, IMG submission 74264) | Marine eukaryotic communities from Monterey Bay, USA to study complex ecological interactions - Minidiscus trioculatus JGI Plate_4_G5... | ecosystem: Environmental > Aquatic > Marine >... | reverse complement strand
ACCCTTTTATTGTATGTGAAGAAACGGGGGCTGAATATTTTACCCAGTTATCATTTCCACACTTGTCATGCAACCCGAATTTACAGTTGTCAGGGATCCCCTTTTCTCCTAAATGTTGTGTGCTTGCTCCAGGGTGCAGGATCAATTGACTGCCCTCTCCATTACTAAGTAATGGCACCACAGTACAATGAGGACGCATTGGATGGTTACTTGTGTACTTGTAATAATCCCATCCCCAGGCAGCAATCTCTCGTATCATATCCAACTTCATGAATTCATAAAGAGTTCGATATGGGAACTCTTGTGATGACGAAAATGCTCGTAAAGCTGGTCCATCATTCATCATCCATCCAGCCCAATATGTTGCGTCTCTTTCAATACGAGCCCATTGTAGTGGACTAGTTGTATTCCTTTTCGAATGAAGATATGTCCGGCCGTACTGTGGGTTTGGTTGAAAGTAAAGAGTACCATTTGTATATCGTTTATCTATAACACGAACAAAGCCAAGAGAACATCCTTCTTCTTCCATCGCTATCTTTGAATACGTTTGATGATATAAGATATTCTTTCTACTTATTATCTGGTCATCTTCAATATAAGCATATAGATCATATTTTGTTGAATTCATTTGCTCGATCATTGCAGGTCGATGCATCCAAGTAAGGTAGTGAGGATGAGGAAGCTGCTGGATGTTATGTTGCAATACAGTAACGATCGGACATTGCCACTCTTCATATGGCAAAGTGCAATTGTATCCCACTCTAGTAAGGAGGGGAGGCTGATCTTTCAACTCATTGGTATGTATTATTATATCAACTTGATAGAGATCTGTATATGTTTCCACTGCTTTTAAGACAAGACGGAGACTATCAAACTTCTCTTCTTCTCTTGGCGAGTTTGGACCTTGATAGAATGCAATATGCTGAGCCATCCTCAAACGCTCCTCATTATTGTTTGTGTTATTATAATTAATACTATGTTTAACATAATTTACATCACTATTGGATTCATTTTTGTTGAGAAGAAAGAGACCAACAACTACCAAGCCATAAATAATCAACACTCTTATGTTGACCACCATAATTATCATGTATCCATCAGACACCTCTCTCTCTATACCACAACATTTAACGATAGCAGCTATACAAATTACAATATGGGCTCACTTACTACCATACGCGGTATCCTATCTCATGAGCGAGACTAGTAAGTGTGAGCCTTTCATCTCCATAGATTGGTGGATCTCTTTCATCAGAGGGTGTTCAAATATCGGTGCCGCTGGCACTAACGTCAATTCTCATGACTATATACTATGTTTCGATTTTCCAGCTGGTGATGTTTTGTGACGCGGTAACGGACGATAGTTTGGCATCATTCGTCATGGTTACTCAATGGGCCCACAGTTGGCAGAGAGGGGTACAATATTGGCTAGTATATGGATCAATTTGATGTTCTTTAGATTAGTGAATAGATTATTCCAAAGCTTTTGTTTTGTTTTCGTCATGTTCATCACAATAATTGAACATTGTATGTAAATGTCGGACCAAGCTGGCTTGTTTTATGTAATGGAAGCTTATACTGTCAGGGGCACAGCAATCTTTACCCTCCAATATCTTCCACCTCCTCATTCGATAGAGAAAGAAAGCCCCTTGATCAGGAGGTCCGGGGCTTCTAAAATTGTAATGCCAACCTGGTGAGAATGGAAAGAACCGTTCTCTACCTTTTGCGTCTCTTGTGTCTGTGAAAGTGATCCCGAGATGTCCCAAACATTTAGCGATGATAACATCTTCCGCAGGAGTTTGCTCATTGGCAGAGCAGTGTTTAGCATCTTCCAACGCCGGAAGTAATCTACGAAGTGTCATCTGTGACAAAGCATACCCTGGACCCCCATAGTTGAAATAGCCAAGCTTTTTTCCACCATTCATTCGACGACCGATGTAATAATCATGAGTTCTTGGATTAGTTTCATCTTTATAAGCTAATGATGCCATGTATGCTTTCAGATTGTATGGTAATAGGAACACATCGTCTCCTCCAATGAAGAACCAATCAAAGTCGTCTAAATAATGAGTACCAACAAACTTCCTAACAGTATTATACCCAAGATGTGTTAGAGGTCATTTTTACAATCTAGAGATTAAACATACCTTATTACTCACCAAATGCTTCGTATCTTTTGCCACATCTAAAGAGACAATATGCAATAATGAGCGAGCTGCACATATAACACATGAATGAAAACATAACTTACATTGCTATATGATTCTGGTCCATCGTGATCAAGTTTGAGAGATGGTATCCGAGGATCTGATTCAGTACTAAAAGCAAGGAATCCATCGCATCCACCTGCCCATGTATCTCTAATTCCACGTATTTTATTGGCATGTGCATCAGCCATTGTATATATTAGACACATTAACTTGGGTGCTGGTACAACGACGGAGACTCCAGATGAATTACTTTTTGTTGCATTATCATCAAAATGATTTGATGGATCGATTATAACGGTGGTAGAATCTAGATTTCCCAATGATCGAATCTTTGTTTGACTTATACACTCTTTATCAGTATCTCCATTACTTATACCCCCAACTCCAATATCTTCACACAATTGTTGTGAAAGTATTGGTGGAAAAGGATCACCGTATTTATCTTTACCATACATTAACATTGTTCTAATAATTGTCACATCGGGTATCCAGCTTTCATTCACCATTGGCGCCTCGCCAAGATCATACTCTAGACATTCATCAGGTAGAATTTCGTCTTTGAAACAATTTCTCCAAGTGAAATTAGAGTTTATTGAGTGTTGCCATTGCCATCCCATATAAGGATTGGCAGTTGCAGATTTTAAATAGTTATCATAATGTAATTTGTTATTGACATTTGATATGTAGACCTCACCGGGTACAATTGTAGAAGACTGAGAATAGAGGAAGAATAAAACCGTAATCATTAACCATAGAATCCATCTCTTCTTCGATATCTTATAATGTAGCATCCTGTATCCATGTCTCTTTCTGAGAGAGACTGCACCTATCAAAATGATACGGGGTATTAAATATTGTCCAATTAATAACAATATATCCGAGCTAGTACATCATATTCCGCATCCTCGCATCTCAAGTCTCTGATCTCGGCCGCTACGTCGTATTGTAATGTAGAGAATTGTAGTATTGCAACAACACATGGGCTGCTCAGTAGCTAGCAGTATCTAGAAGAAACTACAATAAGAAGCGGCTTCTAGCATTGGGCGTACTCTATGTAGTACTCTCTATGTAGTGCAGATTTCATGACTAATAAACATAGCATTGCACTGGTTACAGTGCCTGCATGGCATGTGGTAATAAATTATGGTCTATTTTGGCCTCATAGATCTTTACAATACTCCTACTTCAGGCGACTGACGACTGCTACTCCATACTATATTAGTTCAGACATGTGATAGTGATATAGTTGGTTTTGATATTAAAAGAGATTTACATAGTAACAACTGCCTTAGTTATAACGATATCGATTGCAAACATCAGTGGTGGACATTCAGAGATATTCAGGTGGTAGATAATAACATGAACAAAAGAAAAAGACGACTTGTTCCTTCATATATAATAACTTTAAGTTTACTAAGTACCATACTTGGCGTTGACGGATTTCTATCAAAAAATTTAATGGGTTATAATGTCTCTCATTGGAATCTCCCTAACAATAATGGTCTTATTGGCAGCTGTATGGAAAGCGCTATAAAGGACAATCAACCACCTCTTATGACTTGTGGCAACTATGCAGCGTATACTGAAATGGATGTTGCAGAATGGGGATGTCAATATCCTCAAGTTTCATACCTGAAAGATTACGAAGAGGAACCCTCGGCTATACTTCTTCTTCCGTTTAGGAATGTCACTGATTGGATAAGGAGTGTGACAAAATGGCTTGGATTGAGAAATCATCTGAGAAAGTGTGTATTCCCGGAATATAACTTTACAATAGGCATTGGAAGAAAGGATGAAGAGATGGAGGACTTGTTTTGTCAACATGTAAAGCATGTAAGAAATTTTGTGCTTGAGCACCCTACTCTAACTCTCATTGAGTACTCGATAAGTAAAGAGGGCGTAGGTGATTATTTAGCATCACTGCTTCCCCACATGAGATTGGTTGGATCCCATTACGGTCACATGAATATTCAGTTCAATACAAAATGATCTTCCATTTCATAACAGTCAGATTCCATAGCCGAAGGGACAAAGGATTATCTCAGCTTGTCAGTCTCTTAATGGAAATGACACTTTTCACAAATCACGAATCTGACTCTACAAACACTGGGAGAGGAGATGTATGCTCTTCGATATCTTTGCTAAAGCCATGGCATTAGCTTCAGTCTTCTCATCAGACCACAATATTGCATTGCGACATATTCAATACCCATCCACAATCACAAACCTCAGGAACCGTCAGGGATCTATTATATCTAAAAGAATTAAGCTCATAATGTATCCTTTCGTCATGCGAGCTCAAGTAATGTACTATAGTGGCAAGTATTTAATTAACAAGAGCGCTTCTACTGCATTGAAGCTAAATAGCATTATGTATGGAATATCTACTATGTAATTGATGAATCTAAAAGTATCGTCCGAACCCACTGAGAGATCATTAGCTCTGTAGCCCGATGAGTACAATCCCCAAAACTTTTTCCGGTATTGCCATGTGGTATGCTCGTGTGATCACAGGCTCTTGAAGACAAAATATACACAAGGTGTGCACAGATTACTCCCCTAATACTATCCGTAGTTCAATCCATCCCAGGTCTCGGGCAAAGCTAGATCACCACTGCCAAATTCTCTAATAAATTGTAGATGATAATGCAATTTGACAATATCCTTTTCAAAGAACTTATGGCAACCAACTTTGAAGACGGAAAGGATCAGCAAAGTCGGTATTTGCATTCGTTTTTACTTAGAAATATCATATTCAAGAAATATATTACTTACCTCCTTCATCATTTCCGTCTATAACAATTACCAATGGATTGAATAGCTGTTGGTAGGTTAATAAAAGTTCTGGGACGTTTTTCTTGAACTTAGTATACTGAGATAGATCACAGAAGCCTCCACTTTCATTCATAAAGACAATCACATTGAAATAGCCCTGTTCTAGCCGATTCATTGTAATTCTATCCATCTCGTGCTCGTCCCAAACATTGTCGTATGTATTTTGATATGAGAACCCCTTTCCCCACATACTACTGGCTCCGTTATTTGGTATTGAGCTGAAGAGGGCAGTTTTCGCCCCAATTAATGAAGACATTTGTTCACTCCCCAACAATTCATATAGTCCACCCCATATAGCACATGACATATATCCACAATCTGGGATTGCCACGACTAGCACTCGAGGAGGAGATGATGCCAAGCATGGATAATGAAGCTGCATTACTGAAAGTAAATATCGTGCCTTAGCGGACCATGTCAAATGTCTGAGTGCAATTGCCGTGATCTCCTTTTGAATCCGATTATACTCTGTAATGTTAAAGATGCTGTGGTCGATGTGTAGGTCATTGGTACTTCCTTTTGCAATGGCTTGCTTCACAGTTTGTCTGTCGGGAACTCCTGGCATATCCATAGCCAGTTTAACAAGTTCAGTTGGAAAGTCAAACATAGTTTTAGGAGGAAGTCGTCGGATATCAACAAAGTATGGTATAGCGCCACTTGCAATGATTTCGTAATGTCTCATACAATCCCAACCCTGCTTTTTAAAAGTGATACCATAATACGCTTCGCTATAACTATTATAATATGCATCCTCTTCTTGGAAGGCGTATGTACTCTTAACGCCTGGTATTATTTGCGCAAAATCTCGTCTCTTAATAATAGAACTGATATTCCTTGCTCGATCGTATCTTCCTTGAGGTAAACCAAACGATATTGGAAGTATACGGTCTAGCGTCTGATTATGGTTATGGTTGTTGTTGTTGTTTAGGTTGATATTCTCACATGAATCATCATTAAGATGCGAGTTTTGAGTATAGTTTTTGCTTGTTGAAGAGGGTAATGATGAAATCTCCAATTTGAATTTGATATAACTGAAATAGACCACGACAAGCCAGGAAAAGCTGATGACCACCCTCCGAAGTGATTCACTCATGAAACGATATGAGTAGTTATTATTTGTTTGTTGATTGTTGTTTTGTTGTTTTCATTGCTACCTCATCTTTCACAGGTTGATTAACGCAACAAACTTCTATATTCTTATATTACCAATCTAATCTCTATCTATGTATGTATTGTTAGTCTATCTGACGACAACAACATACCAACTATCGATATTACATTACAATAGGCCCCGGAAAATATAGAGTTTATGTCGGGATTTGGGGCCGGTATCCATTTCACCCCCCAAAAAACCTCACACTCTCAAAAAAAAATGAGATTTTACACTCCTCTCGACCACAAAACTAACCATCGATAGCCGTACCTTTTGTTGCCTACTACTTGATCTAATCGCCTACTACTCTATCTTTTATCAGCAATCATTATACTTGTTGTTAGTTAGCCGTCTACTATCATAGATATAGCATAGATCGAATACATCTATTGCAATAAACATAAAAGCACAACATACGACATGACTGTCAAGGATCTATTTACAGACGGGCCTCTAAAGGGATTTAAGGCGGTATGTTCTGATAAACTCAATTCAGTTAAAGGCATGAAGGTGGGGGTTGATCTATCAATCTTCTTATATGTATGGTGCAAATTAGATGAATATGCAATACCGGCAACTTCAGTACCCCGATATGATTCTCAAGTATTAGAGGAACAAATTAAATCATTTGATACACAACTCAAGCAGATATTCCCACTAGTTGTATATGTTTATGAAGGTAAAGATCTGCCACTGAAGAAGGAAGTAAAGATAGAACGGCAGAATAAAGTGTTAGCTAGTAAACAGAAATTGGATAATCTATTGGATAAACATAATAATGGGCACAACATAACAAATGATGAATTGAATGAAATCAAAAAGTTACGACGGGGGATATCAGCACCGGATGAAGTTGCCTACGGTAAAGCAATACAGTATATGAAATCAAATAATATGATAGTATTTGGTGCTCCTGGAGAAGCAGAACATCAGCTAGTGAAGCTACAACAACAAAAACTTATTGATACTATTCTGACAAGAGATGCAGATCTCATACCATTGAATGCATCACATATTATATATGATTTAAAATTCAATTATTCTGATGTTGGTCAGTCTAAAATAGTTATATATAAAAGAGATACCATCATATCAAATACTTCTACGTTTCAAGAGATAAGTACGTGTCAAACCTACCTCCAAGAATATGCTACTTTACTTGGTACAGACTATAGTCGAAGAGTACCGTTTGTTGGTCCATCAAAGATTAAACCATTTATGCAAAAGTATATTACATGTAATAGCGATGACGAACGGAATGTTATGCTTTTGGAGTTGGAGGCCATCGCTGTTGTTCAAGGTAGAATTAGATATGTTGATCAGCCAAGAAAAGATTACATATCATCCACGGATAGACAATCGTTCATCAACTCATTAGATGCAACAAACATTACGAAGATTGACAAATCTTTTATTGGATGGGCGAACAACTTTACTAACGCCGTGTCAATGTTTAGGTATTGTCCTGTGTTTGAGTTGGTTGGAAGTGATATCAACCTATCCGATAGTAGTTCGTTTGAGGTATCGTTGGTCCCATTAAACGATTTACCTCATGGGTCTACATGGTCATCATTACTTGGATTCGACCCTGTTACGTTACTCAATCTTGACAATGCCACTAATGCAAAGAAAGTTTGTACACTTCAATCACTGTTGAGATTCGATGGACGTGCCCCATCTTTAATTCAAACACCAACATATTCTACTGAAGAGAATGAAACGGTTGCTACAACGGAGCCCTTACCACGATATGCCCGTCTAGACTTCACCGCATGTCCAATCAAGTTGCAACCTACTGAAGTACTAATTTCATGGCTCGATGCTAGAGGTGTACATGTTCTCTCCGATGACCGAGGGGAGATTGAGTTTTGCGTTCGTGAATCAATTAGGGTAGAAAAAGTTGTATTAGAGCCCGAGCTACAACCGAAAGACAATCCATTTCATTGGTTTGATGTAGTACAACCATCACCACGAGGGGATAAGTTTGATCAGTGGTGCGGTGATTGGACCGAGCTGCTGCCTCAACTGCAGTGTATAGATGATAAGCAGTTCGACCGAATATTTGGAAAGGGTGCTAATGGTATCAGGGAGAGAGCCCGTGGATTAGTATTTGATGGTAACATTATGATGAATGGTATTGAGTGCATCAATGTGACCTCGAGGAATGATAATGACACAACCAAACTGATGCTCTTTCGTACCAGGGTATGTCCATCGATGAAAACAACCGAATCAAAGAGTAAGAAGCACTTGTTCTATCATGTCCATGCGTGTGCAGAAATCGGAGACGACGATAGTCCTGGGTTATTTCGTTCGGTTCCATTCACTTCATGTTCATGTGAGGCTGGTAAGTTCTTCTGTTCTCATACAGAAGCTCTTATCATAGGTATAGCAATGGCTCAATCTTATTCAAAACAAGGACGGCTAGATGAGCTCATGGCATACTTCAAAGCAAAAGAAGATCCAAGGTTAAGCCAAGGGAAACCAATACTGTTTGAGAATTATACTCTCCGTGCAACTTCTGAACAGGCAACAGCTAAAAGAAAACGTGATGAGAGTGATGAGAAGACTCCATCCAGGAAGAGAAGAGTATCACCTCGCCGAAAGGTAACACCATAACAATTTAATTCTCAATGCTTGTTCATCTTTTGGAGGTAGATTTTAAATTTAAAATATCAACAGAGGGATCATTCTCATTCTGTTTTGTTAGTTAATTAAAGAGCAACACAACCAAATCAATTCTTATCCATACATAATTAAAGTCTTTCTCTTCTTCTTCTTCTTCTGTTTTGTTTTAAAGTAATCGGTGGGGGCAAGCATTGGCCTTGCAAGAGGCTCTCTCAAATTGCCAGCGGCATGAGCCCAAGCATGAACATGTGGCAACACTGCAAAGTTGTGATATGATATACGATCTTTCAGTACCTCCTCTTCTGTTACTCGAGCAAAGTATACCTCACAAGTATATCGCAGTTTGCATTTTTTCTTATTACTCTTTCCTTCCTCCTCTGAATACCGACCGTACTTCCTTTTGCCTAGTCGGGCAGGGGTATCAATTGCATTAAAGTTTGGGAAGTGCCTTGTAACATATGTGAAGCCTTTGTCCGCCAAAATACGCCATTTCTTTGGTATCATTGATAGTCCAACAGGCAAGCCATCCTCGGGTAGTACGATATCAGGATCATTCCATGTATCATTTGCCATCTTACTACCCATATAGTATAGTAGTTTACGTCTCTTTTTTGTAGTTGATCGGAGATAGAATGATAGACAGCACTTTTCGAGATTACCATTTTCAAACTCGATGTGTAACCGCTCGTGCATTTCATATTGTGCTAACTTCTCAACTGGATCACAAGTAGGTGATTGTTCTCGTATCATCTTCTTTGCTTCATTCTCAAGAGACTCAGCAGAGCGTATTGTTTTTGATTTGATCTTTCCTCCATCTGTCTGTTTGAACTCTTTCAATTCCGCATTCATTCTTTCCATTGCTATATTTATTGTTGGCTCTGACCACTCATCCTTCACTCCGTTATCAAATATTGGTTGTGTATCATCTTTGTTACTGCTGTTGTCGTTGTTGATGTTGTTGTCGTTATTATTGTCAGTATTGTTATCATCTTCAAACCTAACTGTTTTGCCGTCATCTACATTATCACTATCACTATCACTGTCATCGTCATCTTCTTCCTCCTCCTCTTCATTGTCATCTTCTTCATCTTCTTCCTCCTCCTCTTCTGGTACGGGAAGTAACATCTCTCTTTGGTCCTTGTATTCATCAATGGCGGTACGATAATATAGACTTGCTGGTTTTGTATCTGATCGGTTGGCAATATCCTTAAATGATTCTAATGGTACATTGTCTACGCCACCTCCGCCAAGAACTTTAACTAAATCATTCTCTTCGCATCTACCACCAACCAAACGTGTATACAGAACACATAATCCCGATGGTGTAGAGCAACACATCTCTCTCGCAGCAGCACCACCTGACTTGTTAGAGTTTTGATTCCGAGCATAAGTTTTATCGGTTCGTAGAGTATCAACCAAGTAATCTTTACCGTCAAGTAAGATTGCTGTGTACCTCATACCTTCTTTGTAGTATTCTAATGGTATTTCAGCTCGAAGATATTCATCATCTATATCTAACATGGATAAGTATTGTCCAACCTTCCCCCACCGTGGTGCCCATTTATTTATGTATCCACCAACTGCACGTCGGTCAAGCTGATTTATTAATACACCTAACTTGTTTCTTTTCCATCCCGTGTGGAAGAACATCTTTGTAATCATTAGCTGCTCAAATGGTGTGTAGTTTTCATATTTCACTATCTTCTCATTCACATCATATGAGATAGGCAGGGAACACTTAATTGCAATCTCTGGCATAGTAGTAGAGATAAATACTTTTGCCTCGATCCAACTATTAAACCCATATATGAGCTGACACGTATTGGGATTACGAGTATGATATTCATCATCAAACATTGTAAGCCTCGTGAAAGTGTTGGTGGCAATCATCATATCACGTAAATTGGTAAGTAGAATCTTGTTGATATCTGATGTGTTTTTCATCTGCTCCTTAACAGATTTCATCTGCTCATTAGCCGATTCCTCTCTTGCTGTAGACCTAGCAAGCTTCCCTTGTATGGATGTTTGTTTCTTCTTATTACCCCCAACCTTTTCTCTTAGTGATTTATTCTCAGCCGTTAGTCGGGCAATACGTTCATTCAATATGGCAACCTCTGACTTCTTTTCTAATTCGAGGGTATCAATTTTACTCTGCTTTGATGATACATCACTTACCCAGTCTTTTGTACTACGATTCTCTACCCGTGCATCTTCGAATTGGGTAGCACGCTCACTTCTCTTATTAACATCCTCATCGATATATTCGCTATATAAATCTTTCCACTCTTCTTTTGTATGATTAGGTGATAATAATGCATAGAAAGAAGGTGACGTTTCAAATATATCTTCTTTATCTTCTACGTGGGTAACTTTCCTCCATACGTCCCTCAATTCAAATTTATGTAAGTTTGATACAGCACCATTTTTATTGGCAACATATTGCAATGCAGTTTCTCTCCAGTGGTGCCGTGAGATAAAAATACGATCATTCGAAAGCTTAGATTCACTAACACCACATAATTTGATAATTCGTTTGAAGACATGGAACTTCTTCTTTTGTGTACGTTTAAGCTCCTTGACTTTTATTGATGATAGACGTTTACCACGGATGAAGTCTGGTACTTCTATTTGGCAATATCCAATTGATGGGCTATTTGGCACATGCTCCATAAGAGAACACTGTGCATCATAGCATTGAATTTTTGACCATTTGCAATCACATCTTATGGCATTCTTTGGAGGTATGAAGACAGCAGCTCCTTGCTCAGCCATGATAGAAAGGGCTTACCAATAATGTTGACATATAGATAGGTGCAATAGAGTATATGATATACTATTCGTGGAAAGTTATGATAGTATAGACGCCCCTCTTATCACCCTCGGCTTTGCAATTTTCATAAAAATTCTTTGGAGAGTGTGAGCTTTTTTTTGAGTGGAAAGGTATCCTAAAAATGTCTTTTAAATTGAGCAAGGTATGTAAGACATAAAAAATAGCTCAAGTACCTATCTATCTTAAAAATACCGGTATCTTCGGCAGACCTCATCCTTTTCTTTAAGTCTAACATATTCATGAAGTAGCAAACAATGGCAAATACGTATATTGACTGTTTGAACTTACTACTATCTGTACGATGCTATTAATTTGTATGATATTGAAGCCCTATCAGCAGTATGCGCCTCTCTTGTGAATAGTAGTGGCAATACTTCCTTTCAATTGAAAATTCGGTTAATTATCTTTCTGTAAGTTCTCAAAATCAAAGGGGCCGATCAACAAGCTTATCAAAATCAAAGACATGTATTGCATAACTCATGCATCAACACAACCATACTCATCTTCAGAGAAGACTTAATTAAACAACACATATATCCTCTCTTGTATCAATTAAGCAAAAAGAGGCAGAAAGTATGCGTACCAGAGCTATCTATATTGCAATATTAGCATCAATTGGTCTATGCTATATATTCAACAAAAACAGTACATATGATATATCAAGTAGTAAGATGGAACATACAACGCCTCAATCTCGAGACCTTTTTATTGGATTTGCAATGGGTTATGGTATTTCAGAAATATATCGCCTTATACATGCTTTCCACAAGGTCACAACAGGGGCAAATCAACACATTGTCTTATTTGTTAGTCTACAAAAGAAAACAAAGGAAATACTAATTGAACGATTTCCCCGTGCAAAACTGCTCAGCCCAGATGAAGTTCTTGGACTGAAATCGGAATATATAGGAATCATTCCCTCACACTGGGAGAATTTAGCCTTCAGGAGATACATATATCAAGCAAAATACATTCATGATCATCAAAATGAGTATGATAAGGTAATCTTATCTGACATCCGAGATGTAGCACTATATGGTGATCCATTCGAACAAATAAATGCTACAAATTTCAGTGGTGTACAAGCTTTTACTGAAATACAACGTTATCGAGAGGAAAAGGTTTACAACCAACGCTGGATAAAGCAATGTTATGGTAACGAGTTCCTAGAAAGCATTATGGATGAATACATAACGTGTTGTGGTACCATTGCTGGTAGAACTGAGGCACTGGTTAATTATCTCCATGCATTTCTACTAGAATTCAAATTGAAGGGAACTTGCCATATTCATGGAGCAGACACTGCTATTCATGTGTGGATAATCCACAATATCCTTCTAGATTCACAAATTGTATACAGTGAGAGTGCTCTTATTCGACACTGCCCATCTGACGAACAATTAAAAGAGAAATTTGATAAAGTCACCGGTGGTATGTACAATGATAACGGCCAACTATTTGCAATTATTCATCAGTATGATCGACACCCAACTCTCTCGGAGCCATATAATAGACGTCATGATATCAGTCAGGAAACAGAGGAATTTAAAGTATCCGTTGGGCTTAGATGATTATAATAACACGACTTAACGATATCTAGATAATACAATAGAGAGCTCGTTATTCATCAGCCCGATACAGTGCGTCCGTTTCTTCATTTGAGGCAGAGAGGATAAGTGATAATCCTACGAATACTGCGATGAGTATGCACTATAAAGTACACAAACAGCACATTTACTCATATGAATGTAACACAGTTAAAACATTCACATTGAAAAGTGAGTACATAGTGCCCGCTGAGGCTGAATGCTGATCACTCCGAAACAAAATGTCGAGGATACCAGATTGTAGTGTTGAGGTACTGTTGATTAGCTTACACTTACTAGTAAAGTAGATGATGGTATTATGATATAGACCCCGTAGCGTGATAGCATGAATCATATGATTACTTGTACACTATACATTGGTGTTGTACGGTGACAGCGGTTGAGGCTAGTTCGAAGGTCTCCACTTTCTCGAGATAACCGCTAACCGGCCTGAAAGTTACAAGTTACAAACTTGATACAGATAATGTAGGTATGTCTACGCTATCAATCAAGTGTGCCGCCGCACCAGTGAGTTGGAGCGCTCTGAGGCACTGACATACCTACGGTTTGGTTTAATGAAGAAGAAGGATAAGTGTGCTTAAAACGGAGAGTCCTGCAGTTGACTATTCAATGAGCTCTTTTGATAGTGAGTAAAGCACAAGTTGAATTACAGTTATCAAAAACATGAAGCAATCGTCAAAGGGTGATCAAGCGCAAAGTGCATCCCCGTCAAAGTATAGAAAGTTAAATGGGTATACTATACAATCTTCATCTACCGTTCGTAAAAGGATACGTTTGCTGTATGCTATTCTATTTGTTATAATATGGATTGGCGGTACTCGTAGTGGCAGAAAGTCACAACAAACAACATTGTCAAATGATAGTAGGGATAATAGTGATGACAACATTGCTATGGATGCTCTAAATCTACTCATTGAACAAGGCAAATTAACCAAAGATGATGTTTTCTTTGCGATACAAGAGGCTCATTCAACAAAAAATAAACCAGTAAATCATGACATATGTACCAATAAATGTCTATGGAGAATGGGTACAAATGGAACTTGGATACAGGAAAGTCCGCGTTAGTGTTGTTTTGCTGTGTGTTATGGTGTGTTCAGTATGAAGACTCGGCCATTCGAATACTTTATTTGAACCCAGTTTGCCTTTATGTGATTGCCTTTGCAAGCCGCATGTACTAACATTTGTTACAATCACTTCTCTTTTATCTTCATAAACTATGAAATGCACATCTTCCAGGATTGGGATTATGCTCGTAAGTATGGGCAGTATCTTAATGCTCACTTCCCGAATGGGAAAGTTCTAGATGAAAGAGATTGGAGATTTAAGCCAACTAAAGAATCTCCTTTCCAATGGCGTACATCTTATAGATGGACAGATTTTGAAACTGGATGCAATATTGATATTATGACGAAGGACAAATTATGCTCTGTATTAAAAGGATTAGATGTACATCGCATATTCATGCATGGCGACTCGCTAACACGAAACATGTACTTTTCATTGATGAACATGTTAGGCAAAGGCGTCATTACGTTTGACGAGCGGGATTCAAAGCTGTATACTTCAAGTATGAACTGTAATATGAATCATACAATCAAATTCAAATATGAGCAAGACCAGGGAGGATATCAAAGAGGTAAGCGTGGAATATGGGAGATATCACTAAAGGGACAAGAATTCCTTGCTAGTACATCAGAGCGGACGATTGGCATCTTTAACATCGGAGCTCATTATCACAACTTTAGTCATTTGAAGGAAGACGTTGATGATATGATGAAGACCATATCATACATCAATCGACATCAAGATATATACTTCTTCCGAACCATTAGCCCGGGCCACGACGAATGCCCACCGCATGATCCAAAAGGATTCAACTGGGAGGTAGGTCCGAAAATTGAGCCTTTGCAAAATTATCAAGCATATGAGGAGCGATGCAAATCAATTATCAGTTGTACCTATCGTCCACATAGATTTGCATGGGATATGTTCGAAACGTACAATGCATATATCAAAAATTTTATATACAAACATAACCATGATAGAGAGAGGCCACCTATTCACTATTTGAACATTTATAATATGACATTATTGAGGCATGAAGCACATACAGTACCAGATTGTCTACACTATTGGTCACCAGGACCTGTTGACTGGTGGTCACATACTTTTTACACATACATTCAAAGGCTACTAGAAGATGCGCTGGATCATCATAAGAAATACAGTAATGACATTAATATCAAGCCACTGGATTTTGGGAATTGCCGTCGGGAATATGGCAAGTAATGATAGCAACAAAGAAAAAGAAGGTTTATCATGATCGCTTCCTTTGAACAGTTTCGTGTGTAGTTAGCCGTCAGGGTTATATTAATGCTCAGGAATTCAATAACGTTTGCAACCACTGAGGCCTTGAATAGATTAACATCACTCAAAAAATGTACACCATCAGATGTTTGTGCTTCAGCTGTAACTCCCCACCAGTCTATAATCGTGATATTTGGTAAATGCTTCTTCAATTCCGACTCCATTGCTATATTGAATGTATGGGCATTTTCTCTTGTTTGTAGAGGATACTTTTTATCAAGCTGACGACTTTGTGCCCCATATGTTACCCATACTACCTCCATTTTCTTCAGCTCGACACATGATTTAAATGTAGGATTGTCCATTAATGGTTTTATCCACTTTTGCATTGTATTCTGAGCATTTGTTCCATGATGTAGGCCACCTTGCAAGACCCAAATGGCTCCCTTATACTGAGGTTTTGTACATAGCTGCGCAATCTCGTCTAATACTCTTTCGTATTTACGATCTCCGTAATTACGATCCACATATCTAAACTTGAATTGATTGTCCTCTGGTAGATGTGAACACAAGTTGAGGTCTCTTGGCGTAAAGGCATCGAATAATCCATTATTTTGACGACACTTAACATGCTCACTGAACTGTCCACCGCATTTACATTGATATGGGTTGTCCTTGCCATGTTTGTTCGTACTTTCGATACCACCTAATATCAAATCTTTTCTCAAAATCATTAGCACTGCTTGCGTTACATGGCGAGATAAGGAATCTCCGTCAAAAATTATATGGCTATATTTATTAAGAGTTGAACACAATTGATGCGATGAAGGGAATGGCAAATAGCAACCATATGGAACAAAGTAGGATGGGTATTCTTCCGCCTCCAATGGGGATAGAAGTTCATCTGACGAGTGAACCCATCGTCTGGTGCCATTTTGTATTGAGACTAAGTACTCATGAAGATTATTACATTTCTTTACTTTGTGTGGGTTGTTGTTAAATAAATATGGCGCAACCGACCAGGAACGTACTGCATCATGGTGATTATCAAGGAAGTCATCACGTCTCAAAACGATGTTATTTTGTTCGCAGTACAGTGCATCCTCCTCATAAATAGGTGGTATTATCGAAGACGATACTTCTGTACCATTTGCCATAATAATTTCTACACTATCACTAGTCATCAGCCTGCCACTCTTCATGATAGTTGCTATGGTTATAGCATAGCTGAAGAGTAGGACTGCTCGTCGTCGTCGATCATTAAAATAACGTATCCATGACCTTGTACCAAAGGTAGATGAAGATTCTACAGTATATCCATTTACCTTTTGATATTTTGATGGAGATCCACTTTGTGCTTGATCACCCTTTGATGATTGCTTCATGTTTTTGATAACTATGTATGAGTATATGTAATTTAACTTTGTCGTTGTAGATATTCATATCATAAAATTGGAACCACGATAGACTGGAAGAACCACAGCATTTAATCGATAACTAAGGAAAGATGAAGTAGGTATGAGGTATAATAATACTACATCATAGGAGGTATGCTATGGAACGAAGGCTGATCATTTTACATACCGTACCTCTCTAATGTTTGTCTCGCTATCTATGTACAACGGCACGTTGGACCCTTTTAGAGCTCAAATGCCAGTAAAATGGCCTATTTACGGGTACAATTAGGGGATATATGGGTACAAAACACGTGCCATTTGACCAAGGTGGGGCCCACGTGGGCGATGCCCACCTACCTATCTTTAATTATGCCCCCTATATTAACCGTTGCATCAATCATCACATCATGAATATCGCTGGTCTCAGACCAAAGCCTACAATACCCATACGGTATAAGAGATCATCGTTGTGATATCTTCATAGTTTTGATTTTAATATTACTCAGAGTTGATTTTATTATTAAGATATCTGGGTAATGTTGCGATATACACTTACTATAGTGGCTACAATCATCATTGCATGTGTGTATCTATCAAACATATCCATAGAATTTAGTGACGATGAATTGGTGTGGCATCAGAGTTCAAGGAGAGAAGATAATGAGAAGGTGAACACTAAACATACATTATCACCACCACCATACTGTCCTTCAGATGATATAAGAAATCATTTAAATTGCACTGATTGGCTAAATGATGCATTAGAATCAATGGCTATTGTGCATGGCTCACTTGTTACAAACGGTAATAAGAATGCAACAGATGTTAAGTTATGTCAATCTACTTTAGATATTGAATCGAGTATTAGATCTGCTGGATTCAAAGTACCAGAAGGTGTTGCAATTGTCAAATGCAATAAAGCACTAGTAGAATTTAGATTTTGGCCACCAAATGGAAAGATTTCTTGTGGAATAGAACCGTTGTCAAAGTTAGTAGATCCTGATAGTATTCACAAGAATATAGATGCCATACTTGCAACAGATTTGAATTACGGCAATAGTATACAGCACGATCCTCTTAACGGCCTTTCATTGTCCAGTATTGCTTGGAATGTTATAAAAGAGAGCAAATCTAATCTGCATGTGATAGCAGGGGAACCGCTTAAAGACTTGTGGATTGAATTAGTAGGTGAAGACAAGATATATACATATTCTGGCGGAAAACAGAAATGGTGGTTTGAAAATCTATACTTATCACCCGTCCCTACCTCAATCAACTTTAGAAGTACAGAACACCTTCCACGGTCTGTTATTAGTATTGCAAATCATATAGAATATCAGATTGTCGATAGTGACCACAGCCTGCCATGTTCAACACACTCCATGTTGGGTTTTCAAGAGTGGAGATCAAACTATACAAAAAGATTAGATGAAAAGCGTTCAATAGATGATAAAAATGGCACCTTGGTTTACCTCCAAAGAACACATAGAAGATATCATGTCTATTACGATTGCAGCGGATCAATTATCAGCACAAACGATACATCTTGTGACTGCTCTTCAGTCTCTGAGGATGAATTTGTTGAACCTTGAATCAAGACGTTCAACAAATTAATCCTTTGTGACTGCTCTTCAGTCTCTGAGGATGAATTTGTTGAACGTCTTGATACATTGAGTAAACACCACGGCCTTGATCTGGTAGTATTCCATCACAAAACTTTAAAAGAAGATGCAGAAGTAATGTCAAAGGCACGAGTTGTAATCGGGCCTCATGGTGGAGCATTCAGCAACATACTCTTCCTCAATCCCGACTCATTGATAATTGAAACAAATCTTCAGCGAGAAGTATATGATAATCATCCATCTAAGTATAAAGAGCCTCCTCGAGCATTCTACACACACTATACAGCTTCTTTGGGTCATAGATATTGGGCATATCAGCCTCATGTTTGGAGGGAATACTCAGTTGGTGATATGAGAATTTCCATTGAACTGAATGACTATTTAGACTTTGTGGACAAAGCTATAAGTGGAGAGGATGTTGGAGCTCTTCAAACATCAGCTCCGTCACACCCATGTGTATCAATGATGGTATGATGATAAATACATCCATGGAGAGGTATTTTTGATATTATTGATAACAAAGACAAAATGCCGCGAGATATATCTAATCTAACCCAATGTTAGTATCTATATTCCTTCTGCTTGAAAGGCATATCTCCTATATCTATTTCCAATGTCGGTGTAGTTGGTATAAGAGACACCAGGTATTTGTATTTGTGATCTTAGTATGCTTGGTAGTGGTCCAGTGGTGGCTCTGGTATCTACCCGGCATTGCCTAATAATGATAACTTGATCTCAGATCTATCTCCTCCAACCGCCTTGTTGCAAGCCGCAATAATACGATCGATATATCGTCATTATACCCTTTAGACCCATTTTTTACGGTCTATTCATTTCTGAACTCGTTGCAGTACGAAACATCCTACTTTTTCACATAAATGAGGTCATAAGTCGTCTGTTCTCTCGTCTGTTGCAAGGAACAAGTGTTGTGCTGAGACAGTGCAATACATTACACCTCCGCAATACAACAATCGAAAATTGCAACTCATATAGCTACTTAAGGTCTCACAACATACACTACACAACATTATGCGACGTCCACTTCTAGCTTTCGTGTACCTTATATTTTTAGTGGCTGTTATAATATTCCAATCGAGACACCTAGAACAGTACACACAACATACAACAGATGCAATACAATCTGTTGATCAAGAACAATGGCATACACAACCACAGAAAACAAGTAGTTTTAGTTTCTCCCAAGTATTTGGTGGTAATAGTGAAGGAGATAGTCGAAGGAATACAACGTCGGCGGCAAACGATGTATTATTAGAGGCAAATCCTGATACGCCTCCACCAGTTGATTCATGGCTATTAAATAAACATACGCTGCCTCCGCCTATAACAACTATCGGAGGGTCTATACCACGTATTATAAATAAAATATACTTCCAAAAGGAATCGGGTTTTCCAAATGCAGATTCAATGCCACCAAAGTTAAAAGAAGCACATGAATCTTGGATAGAGATGAATCCTGGATATGAATTGAGATACTTCGACTTGTATCAGGCAAGAGAGTACTTACGACAACATTATCATCCAGTATTTCTTCGGGCGTTTGACTGTCTTCCTGCCTTTGCATCAAAATCTGATCTTTTTAGAATGTGTTTACTGTATAGAGAGGGTGGGTGGCATTCAGATTGGAAACAGCTATGTTTGGAAAAGCTTATACTGCAAAACATTACAGAGATGACAGATATATTCGCAGCATATGATATGTGGAATAGTACTCATGTATTTAAGCACAGATGTGTCCAAAATGCACTGGTTGGTTCAAAGCCTCAACATCCGATCATTGAAACAATGTTATATATGCTTCTTCAGAATGTTAGATCTTCTCCATATACAAAAACGGCATTAGACGCTACATCTACATGCCTCTTCGGTCGGGCAGTGGCAGAGTCAGAAAAGGATCGCAATAGCCAATGGTTTAATAAGATAGCTGGGAAGTTTGTCCATGACTTAGGCGGAGCTTTCTCATGGGGAGGTAAAGTTATTGTGCAGCATAAGTGTGATGGATGCGGGGTAAGCGAAAAGAGAAACCAAGATTGGGGTGATGCAGGTAACTCCGCGGTATTGTTTCATTGTGTGAATGCTTGTGTTCAATATAATGTCTCGGCCATTGGGTACTTCATTTGATCTTTATTAGCCATAATACGACTGCCTTCAAACCACATGTACTAACACAAGTTATGTTCACCTCTCTTTCATCATCATAAATCGTGATAACGCGCATCTTCCAGGGAATGATTACATTATGCTATTTAAGGAAAAGAACTTTTATTGTCAGGATGCTGCGTCGTTGTTTCGTACCGGGAAGTTCGGGTAACAGTTAGTTGGAGATGATATACATTAATAATAAGTTCTCTAATTCATGAACTATTACCTGCCATTTCTTCATACTTCTCGAGACGCCTCCCTTCTTGTGGTCTATTCTACTTGGCGGCTGCCATAGAGTGAACGGAAGGAACGAGACGCAGCAACCGAGGATACCCTGTGGTATCCCTTCTGAGCACAAATCTTTGATCCGTGTCTATCTACGATACAAGGCAACTCTCCCTACTACAATATTCAATAGAGGAATGAATGTATTACATATTAATATATTGACTATTTGTATTCACCCCGCCCTCAGCCTGATTGTATATTGGTAGGGATCTGGTGACGCTTAAGCCCCTGGGCATCTAAAAGTGCCCTCACCCTATCATTGTAGATATTGCGCTGAGGGCTAGTGATGTTTTAGGTTTGAAGTAGGAGTGTAGATGTAGAAGGTATGCCCAAACAAAGAGCATGATACAATATGGTATGGTTTATGACAATAATGACAAGTAAGACAAAAAGCTATAATATTATATACCTAAGCACATTCACAATAGACTTCATCCGTGAGCTATAATTCTATAATAGAATACTACAAATAAGATGACCAATAATGTGTTCATCAATAGAAGAAAATTAACAGTACTGTTTAGTATAATTGGTACGATAGTGATCTCTTTCTTTAATATTGCCAATGTTGAAACAGTAACTACAGTTGATGATGATAATAATAGGATGACAAAATTATTAGAGTATAGGGCAGAGAAGACAATAAAGGTTCTCATTGCAAGAACTGTGTCACCTACAGAGATTGACAATGTATTGGCTGATGTAAATCGTATTCTATCCTATTCACATCCGTCAAATCATGAGCGCTATCTATCAGCTTCTCTTTCACAATGTAGTTCATTTCATAATGATTCAAGTACAATCGATCTATTTAATGGTAGTGATACATTTCCAAATTACATATTATGTGACGTTAATAGAACACAACTAGGGAACAATTATTATAATGTAAAGGCTGATTTCTTGCTCTTTGCACGTAGTAAGGATGTTACAGAACAACTTACAACTGCAATTTATAATGAGAACATTACAATAGATGAAGAAGACAAGATCAATGTTTTAGATGTCACAAATTCTCCAGTCAAACTATGGAATTGGATTGCACATTTAACAAAAGAACGATTGTATTATTATGATTATGTATGGATGGTGGACGGTGATATACAAATGTCATCTCTTAATTGGCATTCCTATTGGCAAATAGTAAAGATTATTCGACCAATGGTAGTTCAACCTGCCATAATCGGCACTGGCCCTGCTGCTTTCTCGTCGAATCATCCGGTGATGAGACAGCATGGTGATAGACGTGTGGTCGCAGCTGAGACTGCCATCGTAGAGATGATGGTTCCAATGTTAGAAGTTGATACATGGTTGGGTTATAGGAATGTGATTGCAAGTCAACCACCATTAACACAGCATTTACAGCGAGGAGGTGAAGGTAAGAACTCATTATATGTTGATACAAGTTTATGCCAAATGATTCTTTTCAATGATATGCGCCGCTCTCACATGATATACTCTCTGGGGCATACCTGCTAAGATTGCTTCGATATTTCGTGGTGTCATTATGCGAGGGCTAATCTCACTGGAGAGCAGTTGTGGCCTCCCAATGGAATTAGTTTTAATCCAAGCCGATCAAGATATACATCTCAAGATAACTATACACATGGAACTTTTAAGAAACGATCATGTGTTGTCTTATATCAAAACCCTATTGTTCATGGGAACAAAAGAACATTGGTGCGGAATAGAAAATATAGAAGTTCTGGTCAGGCAATTTGTCAATTCATGAGAGAGAACTATCATATTCACTGGGCTGTTAAAAGTGTATATGATCTATTCGTTGCATATTCATAGAATCAAGGTGATGTAATATTAGAGTCTGAGTAGTCTTAGAATATCTACAGTATGCAGGAAGAAAGTATCAATGTAGGCAGCTTAAGTTCACATAGAAGAAGAAAGCCCATATAGAGTGTTTAGTAAATAGGATAGTAGGCTACTGTCATTTAGAAAGAAAACTCTATCCTGTATTTTACTTGGCTTACTTGGCCAAAAACCAAAGGGGTGACCGCCTCAATCGCTCGTGTCTTTGTTGCTTTTTAAGCCATTCGTTGAACGGTGGCAGGTTGATTTTTTCATCATGACTGATTACCAAGCCCGTCTCAACATATATGCTATAAAAGTCAACATTGACAAACCAATCTGACCTATCTGATCTTCTTAGGTATTCATACCCATTTGATACTAAAATTTGTTTCACTTCTTCATTCTTCTTCTCACTAAAATAGAGATATCATATATGAATGAATCAGTCTATATAAAAGCGGCACAATCAATATTTCACAAAACTTACTTATGTTCATCAGCCTCTACAACCACAACACCAAATCCAATCCTATCAAAGTCAACCGACTTGAGCACTTCGAACTCTGGGAAGATGTGCGATATCATGATTTATGATAATGAAAGAGAGGTGATCACAACTTATGTTAGTGCATGTTGTTGCAAAAGCAGCCAAATAAAGATAAACGAAGTTCAAATGAAGCAGTCAAATCACCGTCATTACTTTCCTGCTCCTTCAACATCTAAAGTCCAGAAATCAAAGTAAGTAGTCTCTTTTGAATTTGATATCAAAAGACTATCTAGAGTATTGCAATCGATCTCATCCATATCCTCCACAGCAACACCACCCCACCACTTCTGTCTAAACGATGGAGATGAAAACTCATATATCCCACTAACTGCTGTGTCGCCCAAATGACTACAACACCAATGAAGTACCTGGGCTTCACTACATACACCTCCATGTATTGTTACATCATTAGGGCGATTAACTTCTAACTTTTGATAATTACTCTTCTTCAATTCAACTAAGACACCTTTCCACTTTAAGGCTTTATTGAATACAAATGTATTACTAAATTGTACTCCGTCTAGACCGCCTATTTCCATGTAGGTACCCTCACATAGTAGATTAAACATAAACCATGACATGATCGTCTTATCTTCTTTGTCTTGCGACTTGTAGAACTCCATTGGTATTGATGTGATATTATCGCATCTCTTTGCAGACGATACAAACCTTGATGATGATGATGCTATAGTTGTAGGCGATGTCTTATTACTACTACTATCAACCTCCTTTATTATTATTGTAGAGGATTTCTTGATCACTGCGGGAAAACAAATTATGGTAATAATGTATGCTGATATGCATATTGCTTTAGTATACCTAGGTATTGACATGGAACCCAAATAATGACTTCAAGGCTGATCTCTGCAATGATGTTTGGTATACGATACTTAATTATAACTCTACGGATTGGAATATTTGCATGAATAGTTGAAGAAGGAAGATTCAGTGGAGGCTGATCTTACTAGTATGAAGTATCGTATGATGCCATTTATTTGCTGTAAAAAGACTTCACTCTCTAGAAAGAGACTCTCATAAAAAGATACCGTGATACCTTGTAGGTTTTAGGTTGTGAATGATGTAATAGTGCAATGTGCGGTGTAAACCGGTCATCGGTGATAGACTGAGGCTTGATTTTGATATGTACTTGCGTGTTATATCGTTCCATGTTCGTGTTATTGTCTCTGTTATTGTTGTCATCCATCATCACCAAGAACAAAGTAGGAGGAGTATATGTGATGCCTTCTTTATATCGTCTTCTGTATCTCGACGATATCACAACACAAAAACATCAATAGCATACAATAATGTTAATCATGAAGAAGATGAACAACCCCGTATCACACACAAGGTTTTAGTAAATCTACCACTTGGTATTATGTTAGAAGAAGAGATTGGTCATGACGGAGGAGGAGTTGTAGTAGTTGGTATTAATGATAACAGCAATACAGCAAAGTACAACTCATCAATAATGTCCAAAGTTAAAGAAGGAAGAGAACAAATAGATTGTCAACATGACTTTATATGTATACGAGATAAGATCATATCAGTCAATGAGATATCATGTCATAATAAAGGCTTAGATGACGTCATCAACATAATATCAGAAGAATCAAAGAAGAAGACAGATAATGCAATAGAACTAGAAGTAGGTCGTCTTAAAGACACAACAGTTGTCAGCTATTACAATGGTATATGTATATCAGCCAAAGCTGGTGAATCATATGGTTTCTTAGCAGATAAATGTGGTATCACTGATGTAAAGTATAAATGTCGTACGGGGAATTGTTCGACATGTATGAGATATCTGCAGTTTCCCGATAAAACAAGGGATGTTATGCCTAATGCAGATAAAGTCAATTTGTATGAAAGGACTATATTGCATTGTGTGGGCAAAGTTCCGAAAAATTATCAATGGTTACATGTTCTTGGATAACCGCGTTGCAATGATGAAGAAGATGCATGATACTTTATTGAAGAAGAGGATCTATGCCCTATGAGAGACCAGAGGTCGACAAAGTCTTCTGTGTTGCATTAAGATACAAGCCATGAAGACGAAAGACATACATTGAGACTGTGGAGCTTTGGTACATACAGATTACGGGATTTGCTTGGGATATCAAAGATATGCTATTATTGAATGACAAGACATACTGTCAACAAAACTAAAGATATCATATCAAAACAATACAAACATTAGAAGTCTATTAATCTATCAAAGTCAATAACAAGTCAGGGGCAATTAACATATAGAAACCAAACTAAAGCTTTTGTGTGCATATCCTTTTCTTCTCTTTCAAATCAATCGAATCTTTGCTTTGTTCATACAACACATCTTTTGCATATACTCTACTCTTACTACTAATCAACTAAACCTCAATTTCTAAACTAACCTGACGTTTCTCTTGCATAATCACATCAACTCCTTCACTATTCTTTAATTGAAATACAACACACATATTTATACTTTCAATTGTAGTAGTATCATTATTGATATCAATTGTATACACTATTTTTACCTTGTCATATATACCATCTTCTTCATTTTTGATAGTTGGAGTATTTGTTGTTACATCAATACCGCTGCTTCTACTTAAGGGTGTAGTACAATCTGATTCATATAGTAAAGTATGAAATTGACGATTGGTACCAATTTTATAATTCAATATTAGTCTAATATCATTATCTGTAATCATATCGGTTGATAGATTGATGAAATTGATTTCTGCTGGACCAATTATTACTTCTGTTGGATAGTCTGTGTTACTATTACTGGTACTTATTGTTGTTGGAATAGTTGGTGCTTTACTTGTTACACCTCCTGCTCCCGCTGTTGGAGAATACGAAGGTGTTTCTGTTGTTGGAGAATATGAAGGTGTTCCTGTCATTGGAACTTGTGTCTTTTGTGACGTAGTTGACGATGGTGAAGACTCATTAGCTGTAGGTGAATAGGTGGGTGTATCTGATATTGGATCATGAGATGGTGGATCATCATGTGTTGTAGGAGAATAACTTGGAGTATCACTACTTACTGACTGTAGTTTATCATGTGTTGTAATTGATGATGGCGAGTACGTGGGATAATGAGATATTGGTGAGTAACTTGGATATTGTGGTGGATTGCTTGGTGAGTATGTAGGCCATTCTGTTGTCTTTGTTGTTGCTGATGATTGTGAATGTGATTGTAATTCATCGGTTGTTGTTTCTATTGATGATGAAGATGACGGCGAATACGTAGGATATCCATGCCAGCCATCGTTATACCACTTTGCTGTTTCTTGACGTGTCTTTCTCCGTATACCATTGTTATTATTATCACCTCGAGTTACCAATACTAATGATGAGATTGTTATTGCAATAAGTAACTTCATCATCGTCACTCTCTCCTCGAGCTCGACAGGAGAATTGTATTGGGTATCCTAACTACGAAGACTATATGTTGTATATTATTATTATTATCCGGCTGTCTTTCATATATCCGCCTATCTTTTAATATACAATAACAACTCTCAACTCAAGTGTTGCATTGAATTGAAGGTGCATGCACCACTGTCTATTTCAAAATCTCAAAGAGAGAAAGCAGAATCGTAAGTCGCATTAAAATACCGCTTCAAGATGTATGTCTCATCAAAATCTCCCACCACCCCATCAATTTAGGCCACTTATCGTGTGTAACAAAGAGTTGACAATCTTATGTATAATGTATGCCATCTATCTATTGAATAATTAGAGTTGAATCGGAGTATACTGTAAATTATTTATTAGCCGTCCAATAATACAAAGTTGATCATATCTTTTTGAGTCGAACATATAAATCAATATCAACACTCAACACACAATAAAATCAAAGATGAGCGAGCCATGGACCAATACAACAACAACAACTGAAGTAGGAGAAACACCACCATCAGAGGATGTACCAGCATTAATCCAAAATGAGGTATTAACATTAAATAACAATAACAACAACAACGAAGGAGGAGGAATTACCATTCAAGATACTAATGGTTTATCAATTGTACCAATCTCTTCTTCACCCAATAACAATAACGAAGAAGAAGAGACAGATGATCTAATCTTAGAAAATAAGAGTAATGGACCATGTTCCAATGATAATGCTGAATATAGTAATAATACACAACCCTGTCCTAATGCTATAGTGCCGTACAATGATATATTTGATAATTTAGATGGGTTTGTGAATGGTACCGAGGTTAATCCAGAGGTGAATGATGAAGAGGGAGATAATAATAACAATGGTGGCAGCACAGATGATGGAGGAGATACAAACAACAACAATCAAGATAGTACAACTGAAGAAAAGGCACCATGGACTGACACTACCACCACAAATCCAGGAGGTGATACAAACATCATCTTAATCAACAACACACCATATTCGACTTATTATTCATGTACTGCTACTGAAGATGAACTTGTATCAAACACAAGCAATAATAATAATGGAGTAGAGGAATTACCGATTGCATTTAGTTATGAAATATATACACCAACAATCAATAATGTTGAACAGAAGCGTAATGTATTGGATAATTTTGAACGACAATTGGCCAAGGGTGTTGCTGATTCGTTAGGGTTGGTCAATTGTAATGCAGATGTTGATTTAGAGAGTGATGGTGTAGCAGTTGAGATTGCACTACGTTCAAGTGAAGGTGGAGGACGACAGTTGGGGAATGTGTTAGGAAGTGGTGGACTGAGAAGATCATTATTAATTGATGGTGTAGAGTTGGAGAAACAGCAGAATCGATTGTTGGATGGTAGTAGTAGTAGTACTTCGAGTATTGTGGGCATTAGTATGAATCCGATTGATATGGTGGATACTGATATTGGTAAGTGTGAGATGATGTATCATTACGTGTGTTATTTGTTAGGGTTATAACATTTGACTAACATGCCTTTTACTCTTCATCTTTCAACTCTCTAGCGGCATGCACCTCAACTACTCCAGAGCAACTTGCTGTACCATCGGTATGCTCTCCCATTCTTGGTGCCATGACATCATGGCTAACTGTATCACAACGTCGCCATCTTCGTCATTTAGCGGAAACATCATCAACATCCGAAGAGGAAATGTTACTAACCACAATTGAAACATATATCAATACCAATCAAGATATATACCTTAATGATGATTTACTACATGTATCATATATTGGTGATCGAGCAACAGCTGAACAAGTTGATGCTGGACTTGATACGTCAAAGATTGAGATTAATCCTCCCAATGATGATGGTAGTATGAATCCAGGCATGATTGGATTAGCAGTGGCGATGGCTGTACTTGCTGTGATTGCTGCCTTGGTTGGTGTTGCCTATCATCGTCGTCGTCAGCAGCGACAACGGCAACAATTCAGTGCTGGTCCAGTGGATCTGGAAGAGGGAGCTTTTCCTTCGTATGGCTTAACGCCAGAGTCGGAAAGTTTAGACAATAGTACCGAGGCTGCAGTGAACGAGGAGAGTGTTCTGCAGAAGGATTTGTTTGGAATTGCAGGAGTAGCAAAGAGTGATGATGATATAGAAGAAGAAGTTAATGACGATGAGGAAGAACAAGCATCTCCCAAGCCATCTGCCGCGAGTAGCTTGGCTGCCTTAGGCGCCGCTACTGTTATTGCAAGAGAGTTGAGCTACTCTCCAATGGTGGTTGCACCCAGGACCGAGGAAGAAGAGGAGGATGTTGTTGAAGAGGAAGTTGATACTAGTTCGGATGATACCGAAGAGGAGGTTGGTATACAAGAGTCTACCTCGTTTGCTTCAGCTGTTACCCCAGTTGCATCTCCTCATCAGAATCCAGAGCATTCCTTTAGTGACATTGTACCAACCATGTCTCCCATGACTGATGGAGTAGAAGAAGAAGAGGAGGAGACTAGTCAGCAAAGCTCTGAGGATAGCAGCTTCTTTGTTGATACAGCAGCGAATACCAATACCAATGGGACAACTGATCAGAGTCATATTGACACTATTCATGACCTGATGTTTGGAGGTGAAAACAAGGAGAATGCAACACCATCAGAGAGTTTTGATGATGATAGGGGAATAGTATGAGTGACCGTTCCACTCATTTGAGAAGAGATATATTAGGCAAGTGTTGTGAATGAAGAGAGAAATAGTAGGGGTTCAAATGCTTATATTCCATGAGCCTCTCCACGAAATGGAATCGTGTTGCATAAAGTATTTAGATGTTTTGTCTTGATAAACGAGTTATCTTTACTTTCTCTCGATACTTAGTTTACTTCTAAGACTACGTTATTCACAATAGCTCAAGATTATCTTCGGGAAGTGGACTTCTCTCGATTTTGATCCTTCCCAACTCTTGGCTATGTCTACCCCAGCTCATCCCCACTGTAACCATCCAACAGTAAGCACCAGATAGTCCTTCCTTTAGAACCCCAAGCCTGATATCATCCTTATATACCGTTAGAGTACCTTCATCATAATCCAAAAGGAGCCCAATTTTACCACCGTCAAATGATTGCATGCCTTCCCAAGCTTTGTTGGTAACTTTAGGAATGCTATTGACACTATTGTTGAATCCCCAATCAGTCGATTTGCAGTGTCCGTTGATGGTTTGATAAACACAAGCATGAGTGTTGCTATTTCCCCATTCAGAACATTGCAACTCTCTTAATTCGCTGATCTGAATTCCATCAAATGGCGTAAACAAACCTTTGGTCCAGGTCGTGATTTCGTTAGTGCTTCTCCGGATGTATCCGAGTGGAGTAAATCGTTTCATAGGCCTGACAATACCAAACCAGTTTGGTTGATCCGAGGCTTGATTTATTCCAGAAGAACACGTAAAGGTGACATAATGTTTACCCGCCCTCATTACATGGTCACTAACGGCTGTAAATGCTCTGTATGATCTTCCCGTCGCTATTGAATGTGCTTCTTTAATTCTACCCCGCATTGACAAGGGTTCAACTGTTGATTTGTCTCCATTAGCATGTTGAATATACCCAAATAGCTGATCAAACTTTAGTGACATCCTTAGTTGAATCAGCTCGTTGTATATGTATAATGGAGAATAACCAGCTTGGAGCGACAAAGCCTCCTTCTCCAACGGCGAGGCACTCTCATAAAAATTATATGCTATGTTCTTTATCAATGAAACATGTTCATCTCCTATAATGTGTGTTCCAAGGCCAAAATACTTGCAAGTTGCTTCAAGAGAAGCAAAGTCTTGTGGCTCCGAGAATGATAATATGCTAGCAAGGTTGTCTTCATCAAAAGATAGAAGTATACTCGTGGGTAGATCTTCGTCACCCCTTAATGTAGTGCACCTTTCATCCAATTTCAAGCACTTATCTTCGACTAATTGCAATCTAGCCTTTAGTGCACGGTTCTCATCCTCTAGCAATGTATTCTTAGCATGAAGCCTATCAGCCATATTATTTACTCTTTGTATAACGCTCCGCGAGTCATTAGGGTTCAAGTATGGCGAGTCATTTAAAACCAAAGTTTGTAGACCTAGTCGTCGAAAACACAGCAAATGAACCTGTCCCTCTTGTCGTAGAACTTCACAGAATAGATCTCTTTCAGATGCAGACGATTTTACCCACTTTAGTGAAACCAAATGCTCCTCATTATGTGCAAGTATGAACCTCCCTTTATCATCAAGTAACTCGTAAACTGTATCGAATAATGGATCAATGCTTCTATGGTTTGTATAAATCAATTCTGAACCGATAATTAGGTCAAACTTGTCATCATTTTGTTGCAATAGAAATGTTTTAGCTTCCCGTTTCCCCCACTTTAACTGCTGACATGATATGTTATCATCGTCGGAGGAAGTATTTAACACTACATTATTTCGTAACAGCTGCAGGACGTTAGTATCACCATCAGTAAATACGCTTGATTTATAATTCGTTCTCATATTATTTGATTGGATTAAATGATGAGCAAGTAATCCACATTTACCTAAACCAGAACCAAGTTCAAGAAGACGGCGCTCCTTCTTTCCTGTATTGTGTGTAATGAGGTAATTGCAAAGTACATCTGATGAATCCCATTCTGTTAGACCAGATGATAGCATCGCTTGATCTGAATCTCCCTGAAACCCTTTTAGGACTAATTTAATATCGTCTTCACGTCCAGCTTGTGAATAGGTTGATGTAAAGACCTCGATAGGGCAAATATTGCGTCGTAGTAGTTCTCTTGCTCTTCGGTGTGCGTTTGAATCATTTGGCCGACGTACCATTATATCAAACCATTGTATTTCTTCTTCTGAATGAAGAGAACCATTGTCTGCCATATTATCCATTGTATACTGTTTTGTTTCTGTCTTATTACCAATATCCAATTGAGAAATTATTTATATAATATTATGAGTATAATATAAAATGTTGACATATTGATATGAAGCCAACATGCAGACATATGTAACCGTATAAAATACTTAAAAATACTTAAAAATAAGCTCTCTCTTGTGCGTTATCAGCGTTATAATAGCAATTGGTACACCAAATATGACACCGATCGACCACAAATAAAAGGCTGGCATCTACTAATCATAAACAAGGATACCTGATACTGCACAACATCATACATAAGTCCACCGAACATATATGGTATGCACACAATAAATACTTACATTGAACATTACAATAACCAGGTTGCACTGGGAAAAGATTTATTATATCGAGTTTATTAAGAATAAAGTTTGGATGGTACTGGTCCGGATCCCGCGAGACCCAAAGATTAGTCGATAAAGATCATCCTGCCAATTCATCACCCCCCGCCCATATATCATAGAGGAACCCATTATGGCTACTAATCAAGCATCGCGTATCCTTCCCAAGTTCATCGTTGCAGCTACTGCCACAGGGGGTACAATATTTGCCTGTCATCATCTTGAATCTCAACGACGTATCCTTGACTTTGACGATAAAAGTGATGGGTGTACATCATCGACTATCTCGGGTGCATTGACAAGCCTTGAAAGTAAGTTAAACTTCTTTGTTGCGCATCGTGTTTTTTATGTTATTATATGGCATGATATAATTCTGTGATAATAGCATTGTGGTTGCAATTGGATGACGATATGGGATACTTATAATTTGTGCACAAGATGTGTCATTTGTCATTGCAACTAACATATTAAACTTCGCAAACCCACTTCTATTATATATTATAATGTGATTATTGCTTACACATTATTCTCAACTTTGCAAATATATACACACAGCATCGGGTGTTGCAATAGTAGACAATCTACGACTTACACCAAAGACTATAAACGATGTGAAGAATATGCCTGCTTCAAATAGCATGCCAACTCAAATTATAAAACCAAAAAGACAACAGCGTAGAGGTCCTGCTAATATGATGCCAAAGGATGAAACATGGCGATTATCAGCATATGGACGATATCATTGTTTAGAGAATCATTTGGGTGAGGAGGATATCAAATTGTTGGAAGAGATTGAGAAGCAGATTTATCCATTGGTACAAAGCTTCTTTTATGAACAGCAGAATATAGAAGAGGAGAAGGTGGATAGTAAAGGGGTAAGCGAGAACAAAACAACAACCACAACTTCTTCTTCAACTAATAATAAAATGGAGGGAATATACCGCAGTGAATTGCAACTAATGACAGCTGTTCCCAAATCTGGTAATCAAAGCTGGCACAAGGACAATCGTGCTCGAGGTCTGAGTATAATTATTCCATTAGTTGATTTTACTAGTGATAATGGTGGCACACAGCTCTTGCTAGGTTCACATAACAATAAGTGGCCATTAAATCAAGGAGGAGCTCGAGTTATTCAAGCACCAGCGGGAAGTGTAGTGGCATATGATTCGAGAACGATTCATCGTGGACTTGGAAATGACACAAATGATGGCCGTCCAGCTTTGATCTTCTGTTATGATAGATGTGAAAGTCCTCCTCCTGGTTGTGGCACACTTGGGAGTGTCGGAACCTCATATCAGGGACGGTTAGTTGACATTCTTACTGGGTTTGCAAATTCATTGCAGATGCCGAAGTAAACACTAATACAAAGCGAAGGAGGATTAGTATTACTCTTTTATAAATTTTATTAGTTAGACTTGAACTCTTTGACTTCTTAGTCTTTACTGATCACTTTGTTTGTATATTAATCTCTTTCTCGTCAATCACTATCACTGCTCCATTCTCTTTTGATACCATCCTGTTGACGATCTTGCTTTTCATAGTAGTAATTATCTTGCAAAGTCTTTAAAAGACTTTCATTAATCTCGACGTTTGGTTTATTGTATACGCCAAAACTGTAATTTTGCATTGCGTCGTTCTTCTCTTTCTTCTTTGCAACTGTTACATGACTTGAGGGCAAGGTAAGATCATTTTGAGCTACAGAGGTCTCATCATCGTAATCTTTTGTGGTAAGCAGTACCCCGAACTTTGATTCAGTGTGTTCAATATGAGCTTGTTTATTAGATGTATCAGTGTCTCCTTCAACTGCCGCCGATGCCACTCTGAACTTATCGACAGTAGCATCATTTAAGCTTTTGTATTTCTTTCTCTTTGACAACTCATACATAGACTGAGGTGCATTAAGCTTCTTTGATGATTTGTGTCGATTCCGAGCATTATTTGGTGGACGTTTACGATTCATTATATCATCAATGGAATACGACTTGAAGCGACAGCAATCTCGTTTGTCGAGGATTACAGACGAAGATATAGCGCTAGACGGTGTTGGAAACTCATTACTCAATGTGATGCTCAAACTGTTATGACTTGAGATTGAACTCTTCTCATTGTTACCAGGAACTGGGATTGCATTGGTACCAACGGGAAGTCCATCTGATAAATCCTGTTGTAACGACTCTGGTGTCTTTTCCATTGCATTAGTCTCAAGTAATGAATGGCAATGCATATCACCAAGACTTGTCATGGTGATGACAAATGTCACATTTGTGGGCGTCGATTGGTAGCCAAGCTCCTGCAACTGAGCATCATCGAGACAAGTCTTGGATGAACATTGCAACACAGCAATACCAGTGTTGAAAATACTTTCGGATACATCCGGTAGAGGAAAGGTGGTACTTCTTGCAATACTTGAGGTACCATACTTTGTTTTGGGCAACTCTTGAAATCCCGATGACTCAATAGGCATTGTATGAAATCGAGGCATGGTCGTTGGAAACTGATATACACTAACTGAGTGAGAATTGGGATCCTTCTTCACGGTGAACAAAACTGGTATCTGCTCATTGCCTTGTTCTGCATTATCAACCTTGACAACATCATCCTTAGCTGATGGTTGACTCATAAGAACACCTGCTCCAAATGGTCCAGTGATTGGCATTTGTACACCAATATCATCAC
>Ga0075439_15054_pt1 | contig 35418 bp, 26 predicted proteins | sample MintriSingleCell_FD_74264 | JGI IMG/M metagenome (GOLD analysis project Ga0075439, IMG submission 74264) | Marine eukaryotic communities from Monterey Bay, USA to study complex ecological interactions - Minidiscus trioculatus JGI Plate_4_G5... | ecosystem: Environmental > Aquatic > Marine >... | reverse complement strand
ACAATCGCACTGCTGTTCTGTTTTCTTTTCTTCCTTGGCGAGTCTTCTGCCTCTAGCCGGTACTTCAATACCAGCATTTCATTCGGAGTTATCCAGACCGTTCTGACTATAAATGTTAATGAACTCTCATCTCCCAAAGGTATATCATTGCAAAATATCTGTATATTTGAATGAGTAGTGTCTGTTAATCCCAACTTCTTAATCAAGTACAACTTGATTGTACCTATTTTTGTTTGTCCAGATAGATAAATGAGTGGACATGCCAGTGCAGGTAATTGTTGGCATTTGTTTGGAGGACTTGAATCAGCATCTAACTGCATTTCAATCATTTTATCTAAATCGATTGCCTTGCTTCTCATACTACCAACACTAGCCTTCTTTCCCCTTTGCTCTTCATGTGCATATTCTGGTTTTATATCAATACCTCGTGATATATAGAACTGTTTTTCATCCTCTTCATCTTTTGTTTTCATGAATGGAAATGTCTTATCAACAATAGATTGTAATGTCCTATCAGGCATTAGTTCTCCCATGAAAAATGGATCAGGGCTAAGTTTTGTATTGCAAGTAGGACAACATCTTAATCCTTTCTGTTGAAAGAAAAGTATTAAACAACTTTTGCAGTATGTATGCAAACAATCTACAAGGGTATGTGCATCACGAAAATACCCTGTACAGAGTTTGCATACTAAATGATCATGTAAATTGGAAACTGGAAAGTCAACTGAGCGACCATCTCTAATAGGTGGATCTATTTTGGTTGCTATTGTTTTGTTGTTGCTGGTATCTTCCTCTTCTTCGGATGGTGACCCACTTTTATCAACTTTCTCATTAGTAAGGGCTCGTTTAGCTTTTGTTTTCTTATGTTTTGGCATGATCTATTTCTATGTAATGTAGGTATGATATCAACATCAACAGCAAGTGAAGTGGTGAGAAGGTATGCTCTGAACAAATCGATTTTATACGATAACTACAGTGACTTCCTCAGTTTTAAGACCGCCAATGGAAAGACCGTTAAAAACTGATGAGAAAACTTTATTGTTGGTATACGATAGTGCTTTATTCTGATACCACGGCCTTGCAATAAGCGCCTCTTATCTAGAGTTACTACTTCTTTTTATGAAGAATGGAGGATACCGCGAGGTATCCTAAAAGGAGTTTCACGCATGAAAACCCATGAAAACAACATACAACATTACTATCACAAACAAACACCTTCTATTGCCTCCCCCTACCGACCCTCTTTGCCTCTATATAGATATACAACAGTACAATATAACAATGAGTAGCTCAAGAATTGAATACAGTGAAAAATATGCCGATGAAGAGAATGAATATAGGTGAGTTTATATGGGTAAGAAAAAATAACGGAATTTTATTGATTGGGTGCACCGTGTTAGTTAGTTCATCAGCTATGCAGATGGCATGTAGCAGGATATACCCGATTAGATATATGATATTGCTACTTATATATGTAGTCTATTTTTGGTATCGTTTTTGGTAGGAGATGATTTGGTGGCGGATCATTATATATCGATACATCAGCTTTTTACACTTTACTAACTTTCGATTCTGTTGCTTTCATCTTCACTTAATATACCAATCAATAAATACGCCACATTATAAACCAACAAATTAAAACAAAAATATACCAATAAAATAATATAACAATACTATCCACCACCACCAAAAATATATAAAGGCATGTAATCCTACCAAAAGAATTAGCAAAAACATTACCAAAGACACGTTTACTATCCGAGAATGAATGGCGTTCCATTGGTGTACAACAGTCTCGTGGATGGCAACATTACGCGATTCATCGACCTGAGCCACATATTTTATTATTCCGTCGACCACTGGGTACTGATCCACAAAGTGGTATGGTTGATCCTGAATTGAAAAGGATGGCATTAGAAGAATATAAGGGACAGTTTGGTTTAAAGGGAATGTAAGAGATTTATTCTTTAGCTTTAGGGATTGTATAATATTTTGGGGTGGGGTTGGGATTATAGTGCTGTGGTTGTGGAACCGATTGGAAATAGCAACCGCAATGCATTTTGCAGGGTTATTGCTGGCATTGACACAACTGTTCTAGAAAGAATATTTAGAGCTTGTTTGGTTGTTTGTAGATGGGTAGAAAGAAAAGATATAAAAATAAAGAGAATAGCATAATCAAGAACTTTTACCAAGAAGTCGTGTGATATATTTATGTATGTAACAACTTTCGTATCATGTGATTTACTTCTGATTATTGCTATGCGGTGGATTATTTTAAGTTAGATTTGTCCACAAGCTTCAATTACCACTCGATCCTTTGGTCGGTGATTCTTGGGGTTTACTTCTACTGCCTCCATTATGCTATCAAGTACCTTCATACCTCCTCCCAGTTCAGAGTTATCATTATCTTGTGGCTCTAATACCTCGCCGAAGATTACGTGTTTGCCGTTCAAATAAGGTAACGACTTCATAGTGATAAAGAATTGCGAGGAGTTTTGATTTGCACCTGCGTTTGCCATTGATAGCAAGCCCCGTTTGGAATGCTTCATAAAGGGTGTTTCATCCTGAAACTTTCCCCACGCATCAGTGCCGACATTCGGATCATTTGGTGGATAAATACTTCTACCACCAGTTCCATCACCCTTGGTAATGTCTCCTCCCTGAAAGCACATGCCAGGAACGATGCGATGAAACTGATTCTGTGCATAGGTCTTGCTCACCTTTTCATCATTTATAGTATATCCAGTACACAGAGCTCGAAAGTTCTCGGCCGTAATTGGTGTCTTATCAGAATACAATTTCATAACAATCCTACCCATTGCTTTACCACCAAGTGACAAATCCATGTACACTTGTGGTCCCTCTCCGCCTGGTTCAATATATGGACAAACATCCTTCTTACCCTCAGAGTTAAGACCATACTTTTGATATAACTTTCGAAACAACTCATCTTCTTTACCCTTATACTTGTCAAGGTTGGATTGTACTGATGTAAGTTTGTCTGGGTTGTGTTCTTGATAAAATTCTGTTAGCTTTGCTTTGTAATCAACATGACTGCTGATGCTCTGTGGTTCTTGCGCCTTTGACCCAAAACCACTAAAGATTGAACTCTTGTTGGCTGATACAGTATTAGTACCAAATGGGGATGTAGTTGTTGAGCTAGCTGCTGTGCTACCAAACGGAGATGGGGTTGCAGACTGAGTGAAGCCACCAAATCCCATACTAGTTGTGTTGCCACCACCAAAGGTATTATTGCTTTCAAAAGCACTTGTACTTCCAAAGATATTCTTGCTTGTATTACCACTACTTCCCGTATTGCTGGTACTACCAGCAAATGAAAAGGTCGGGGGTGCATCTGTCTTAACCGCAAAAGGGTTAGGCTTGCTCTCTTGTTTGTCAGGCTTACTCTGGATGTCAAATGGTTTAGGAGCAGCTTTCGACATGGGAGGAAAGACATCACTGCTGCTAGAATCACCTAGAGGTCTACTCATACTAAATGGATTAGGTATGTTCTGCATTGATATGGGAGGAAAGGCAGCAGCACTACTCTTTTCACTACTAGATTTGTTCTCATCCTTCTTTGGAAATGCACTAAAGGGTGACGGGGCAGATTTCGACATGGGAGGAAATGCCGCACTACTGGGTGTAGATGATGTTGTCGATGTCTTGCTCTCATCCTTCTTTGTAGCGACCCCAGATGGTTTCGGTGCAGCCTTAGACATGGGAGGGAAAGCAGCAGCACTACTATTACTAGAAGTTGTACTCGGCTTTATTGAGAATGGATTCTTTGGTGCAGCTTTGGACATTGGCGGGAAAGCTGCTGCTACTTCAGAAGTCTTCTTCTCTTCTGATACTTTACTCTCATCTGTATTAATACCAAAAGGTTTCGGAGCTGATGTTGATATTGGAGGGTAGCTGGATGAGCTGTTGCTTGTTTTTGTTTCAGTTTTTGTTTCTTCGGTATTTGTAGTAGAGCTTGTATCTTTCTTTGTATCTCCATTATTGATACTTGTATTGGCAAATGAAAATGTTGGTTTAGTATCTCCGCTGCTAGTAGTAGTATCAGTATTATTTATGGAAAACGAGAATGTTGGCTTTGTAGTTGTTGCCAAATTGATATTCGCAAATGGATTAGTTTTTGCTGCTGTAGTTGTAGATGTTTGCTGTGTATTACTTTTGTTACTACCCTTCTTTGACCTATTTGTTTTTATAATATCTCTTCTATTTACTGCAGCAGTTGGTACTACTTCTACTATTTTCTCCTCCTTATTGGATAGAGTCTCCTTTGATGGTGCATCAACACTAACATTATCAATCTCATTTTCATCTTTTATCAATTCTAATCGCCGACGTCGATGCTCCTCCCATTTCTTTTGTGCATTTTGTATACGACTAAGAGATGAACGACATGGGGATGAGGTTGATTTAGCGGCAGTGGAAGACGACATACTCAGTTTGCCTACTACACTACGTACGAGTTACTATCTACACTCTCATAATAATTTAGGATACCGTTTTGCAATTATCTCTTTTCATTTTTATGAGGTGAACCATGTTGACTCATACTATCGTTCAATATTAGAGAGTAGACCATAGCCATTGCAATTTGTGCTCTGCATATATATCGCAGTAACCTCCTTGATTGTATTTGTCGGTCGATATAATACTCCGCGGGGTTAATCTTTTTCCTACATCAAAAGTTGGTGCATGAAGGTGCACCTTCACATTATTAACTTCAAACATATTAAAATATGATGCCATCTAAATCAACATCCTCTACTACATCACGCCGTAGTAATAGAGATGATATAGTTGATACATTAAAAAATATCGATCCACACAAGTTAGACATATTAGAACATCGCATCCGCGGTAATCAAGAAGGAGGCATTGAATCTCACAGCTTCACGCCACCACGGTCAATTATTTCACCTGCCATAACATCTGGTGGGTATGCTGGCGGCAGGCACAGAAGAAGTGGTAGTGTTAGTAATTTAACAACGGCCACAAGTGACGGTGAGGGTAATAAGATTGGTGGATTGTTGAGTGGTGATGATAAATCGAATTTAAATGCCGTAACGTTTGAGGACCATGCTGCCTCGAATGCTAGTTGTCAGACGGTACAGCATGCCAATAGTACTAAAAAGAGAAAACAGGTGGATAGTAAACCAGCAGCAGCATCAGGTAGTGGAAAGAAGGAGGGTAAAAAGAAGAGTACTCCGTCAAAGCGGAAAGTTTCTGCAATTGGTCAGTTAACAGCTGCTAATAAAACTGGTAATGCTAGTAAACCCAAGAAGAAGGGCAAAACAGAGACCAGCACAAAAGCAACAACTATCGGAAAGAGTAATAGCGGTGGTGGACAAAAGAAACGGAGAGTTAAAAAGAATGCTGCCGGAGAAGACACATCTTCCAAATCAGCAATTGAAACTGGCAATAGTAGATCTGCCAATTCTCGTAGTGGTGCACCGTCATCCAAATCACAAAAGCAATCCTCATCTGTCAATTCTATATCTGCGGCAACTGCTGCAGCAGCTACAACAGGAACAGCAGAAGAATCACGAGATACACTCTATTCATACTTTGGTAATGCATCTAATCCTGCCGCCGCCTTGGGTAGTAGCGGTTCAAATCATTCTCGATCATGTTCATCTCCACCTGCATTACAGAGTAAGAAGGAAAAGACGGGGAATCAAAGGACGTTACATTCATTTTTGGGTATTAGTAGTAAGAAGAAACAACAGCAGCAAGATGTTAATGAAGATGACAGAGATAAGAAACTTGGGGAGAAAGGTACAGCGAAAGACGAAACAAGTGGTAAGAAAGATGAATCAACTTCCCAAAAGCCCAAGAAGAAGAGGGCATCACTCAAGAGTACAACACCTATATCAGACACTACTGCAACCACTACTAATTCAGATCAATCATCTGAAATTAAACAATTACACAGTCAACTATCCACCCTACAAAAACAATTACAAGATGCCAAAGCACGGAATGATTCTATTAAAAACAATCAAACTTTACTATCCACCAACTTACAACGTCAACTCAAGAATCAAAAGGTTGAATTAGAAAAGGTACGGAATGATTCCGATACTAAAATGACTAAAGCAATGGAGGTTATGGAAAAATTAGTTCGAGATGAAAGTATACGTGAATCCAACGAATTACGTCAAAAGCTGGCAAGTGACGGTGCACGATTAGGTAGATTGGTATCATCACGTATATCAAGTGGTAATGGTATGAGATCACAAATTATTGAAAGTTGGGAGGATGGTAGTGCACCCACGGCAACCAAGATGAAGAGGGAGGAATTACGTGTTAAGAGGGATGAGTTGGAACGACGTAAGGATGAGTTGAGACGGGGTGTATATCTGCCACAAGAAAGTAGTACTGACAACGGTGATGATAGTGAGGATGATACTCTTGATGGTAATGATGACAGTCTTACAGAATCAAGGGAAAGTACTAATAACGAATCAAACAATAATAATGATAATGCCAATGTTGACTCATCCGAGTTTATGATGAATGACTTGGATCGATTAGAGGCACATGAAACAGTCAGAGTGCGCCTTGACGAGGTGAGGAAGGAGGAAGCAGAGCTTGATCGTCAAGAACGAGCATTAAACATCGAAAAACGAGGACATCTCAGATCATTAAAGTTGGTAGCAAATGAAGACTCTTCAAAGTGGAGGAATGAACGTAAGTTACATGAACGATATGTCTTAATGAATCTATTAGGTAAGGGTGGCTTCTCGGAGGTGTGGCGTGCCTTTGACCTTGAGGATATGCGTAATGTTGCTGTTAAAATTCACCAAGTTGAATCATCTTGGTCGGATAGTAAGAAGGAGAACTATACTAAGCATGTAGCTCGAGAGTTTGAAATTCACCAAGTGGTTCGTCATCCGAGAATTGTGAGTCTATTTGATGTCTTTGAAATTGATGATGATACCTTTGCAACCGTGTTGGAGTGCTGCAAGGGTACAGATTTGGATACGACACTCAAGGATCGAGGACGCTTACCAGAACGAGATGCACGTTCAATTTTGATGCAGATCCTTAGTGGTATGAGATATTTAAGTACACCATCGACTGATGGCGAGCGTCAAGGTATTATTCACTATGACTTGAAGCCCGGAAACATATTGTTTGATGAGAAAGGCAATGCCAAGATTACTGATTTTGGTTTGAGTAAGATTGTGGATGACAATGAGGATGGCGACAGCATGGAATTAACTAGTCAAGGAGCTGGCACCTATTGGTATCTACCACCAGAATGTTTCTTGACAGAACAAGATGTGAGGATTAGTAACAAAGTTGATGTTTGGTCGATCGGGGTAATCTACTTCCAAATGCTATACGGTCGACGACCATTTGGTGACGGACAATCACAAGATCACATCCTTCGTCATCAAACAATGTTACAGGCTACAGAAGTTAACTTCCCATCAAAGCCATCCATCACTGAACAAGGGAAGGCATTCATTCGACATTGTCTCACATATGAACAGATGGATAGACCCACCGTTGGTGAGGTTTGTGAACACGAATATTTGAAACTGACAAGTTTGTAAGAATAGTACGAGGTGTGTTTATTGACGACCGTTAGCTATTTAATGATCTATAAGTCAACGTGCACTATACTAGAATAACTATTTTTAACTAGATATGCATCATCGAATCCCTTCTAGCTCATCTCATCGCTAATCTAAGATTACGCCATGCCACGAATCACACGCATAAGCGTCTGCAATTGTCGACGAAACTGAGGTTCACAATTGGCTAACTTGCTGTTAATATTCACTAACAGTTGCTGTACAACACTGGCAACATGACGTTGAATATTCGTATTCGAAGGATCAATCGTAACAGCAATCTCTTGTAACCAAGTCAAGATTGTTTTGATATCTTCAGCATCAGTAGCAGTAACTAATACCGCGCCGAGCTGTTGCAACAAACAAATGAGGATGGGTTGACTAATACTTGATGCTTCACCATTGAATACTGCTGCGGCATCAGATTGTTGACATGCAAACAGTACAATCTCGCCATCGGAGGCGGACACAGCCTTGGTGAATGCTTCTTCATACCGCTGAGCTTGGCACAGGGCAGTGATTTCATTACGTACTCCCATTGGTTGAGGTGCAGGCGGCGGCTGTCCTGGATTGCTACCATTTTGAGTGGCAGCGTTATGGGCATTAACATCGCCACGTAAATGCTTCACTTCAGCAGATAAAGATTGAATTGCCTCGCCCATTTTCATCATTTGTTTTGACATTTGTTGCATCGTGGGTACTGATGCATTTTGATGATTCACAGACATTTGGGCAAGTCCCTTCTCTAATGAAGTAGACGTTTGTTGGAACATTTCACGTGTTGCAGCCTCGTACGCAGGGATCATAACTTCCCTCATAGTTTCATGCAATGAAGTTACAATCGCAGGCTGCATACTATTTACAGCCTCTTTGGCTGCCAGCGCTGCACTCTCCTTCATGTGCTTTTCCAAAGCCTTGCCTAGCCCTCCCTTGGTAATACCCCGCTGTACACCCTGTTCAATTGCCTTGTCAACATCCTTACCGGATGACTTCATGGCTGAAGCAACCTCGGTAGAAATTACCTTTCGTAAAGAAGCAAGGAGTTGTGTTTCATGTGATTTCATCTGAGCAGCAACCACACGGTTAACAGTGGCTTCGATGGCACTGATATCAACATTTGATGATACCACGGCATTATCTGAAGTAGATGGGGTGTCGTCTTTAGGTTTCAACAAGATTTTCATTGGCTGAGGAGCTGGCTCGTTGGCTTTGTTGGAAGTAGTTGCTGGTGCGGTCTTCTTATTACCATCGTCTTTGCTCTTCTTCTTGTTTGATTTTTTGACAGCCTTGAGACGATCAGGGAGATTCTCTTGCGTCTTCTTGGAGGTAGTAGACTCTGCTGGCACATCATCACCACCACTTTCACTCAAAAGTTGCATTGGTGACAATAACACCGTATTGTTAGGGGTAGCAACGGGTGCAGTAGGAGGAGTAGGAGGGGACGGCACAAATGACAATGGATCAGCAGCTTTCTCGACACTGGTAGGTGGTGGTGGAGGAGGCAATATCGATTCAAATCCAGGAGGAAGGGGGGATACTGCTGGTGACGACTTGACAACAGTCTTCTTCTCTTCTTGCACTGGCTCACTTGGTTTGTCATCCTCTTCTTCGGCGGCAGGTGCTCCTCCCGAGAACGGCTTGGCAATAGCACCCAACCAGTTGGAAAAGGCATTTGGCTTACTCTCACTAGCAGCGGTTGGCAACACAGCCTCTTCTTCCTCTTCGTCGTCATCATCTTCACTCTCATTATTAGTCGAATATTCCACAGGTTCATCCATCTCATAATCATCTTCAAATTCTTCATTGGCACCGTCATCCTCATCATCACTAACTACACCACTGTCGTCTGTTGGTAAATTCAACAAGGTAACACCATCCGCCAACTCCACCGGACCACCAATGATAATCTCTTCGCCATCATCATCCGGCGGAGGAACCATATCAGCACTTAATGTTAACATTTGTACAGCCTTACTTTGGATACAACATAAGTCAACATCCCGTTCTTCTTTCAATGGTATATTAGTACCATCAGTAAAAGCGGTGGGTGCAACACAGAATGAATAAATGGGATGGACTACATTCAATGTTGATACATAGTCAAAACCCTTCACGGTAACTATTCCTGCACGACGGTAGTCACTATTATCGTCTTGTTCTTTCCAATCAGTATCTAAATGTAATGCATGTAATATACCCGCTTTACGTTCGGCCAATAATAGGAATGATGATGGTACAACAACATTACTACTACTGCCTTCTTCAGGTGGACGGTATGGCGCTGGACATAACTCCATTGAAATCAATGAAGATAATAAAGGCGCGGTATCATTTTGTAATTTAAAGATACGCAACCTTGACGGCAAATTAACCATCTTACTACCACTGGAAGTAAAGGATGACCATAATGTTACAGTATGATTCATATTTGTTCCGGTAATGAATGGAGGTGTAATTGCACTAATGGATGATGTAGAGTCTTCATATTGTGATAGGAATATAACATGTGTTACTTTCTTCTCTTCTTCCTCACTCTCTTCACCAGATATTGCAGTGTTAACACTGGAAACACAGGGTATACTAACATCAGTATCATCCTCACCCATTACCTTACGTTCATTGATATCCCATAATCGGATATATCCATCATCATGCCCAGTCAAAGCAAACTTGGCATTATTATTTGATATGGATATATCATTTGCGCCCAACAATCCGCTATTGTTTGAATCTTCGCTTGAAACAATGAAGGGGGTTAACCCACGTGATGATAATGTCTTCTTCTTCTCATTAACACCTTCCTCATTATCTCCTGAAGTAGAAGGAGAAGCATTGCATACCATATGTCCATCAGTTTCGTGTCGCTGTGTTGTGAGACGGGTAGTTTCAACTAATGTTGCTACAATCCTACCATCTTCATTGCCATCCATCTCACTCTTCTCATGAATACTATTCATACCATTGACAGTTGAACGATGTAAAACAATGAACCGATTAGGATTAAAAGGATGCCATACCAATCTTGTAATTTCATTACCATATGAAATTTGCAATAGCTTGTCTGCGCCTAATCCAGCAGTAGTGCTTGAGATACGCCATATTAATATACTAGAGGTAGCATCGCCATACCCACCAATGGTTGCTAATACGTCTGATGCAGCGGCTGGTGGTAATTGTTGTTGAGAGTTTGTGTTATTAGTAGTTGACATAGAATTTGAACTATTGTGTAGAGCACTCAATTCATTCCATAAGCCATTCACACCCACTCCTTCCCCTCCACTGCCACCACCAGCACTATTAATATTACCACTACCAAAGAAAGTAGCATCAATAATACGTGTTCCCTCATTATGACCTCTTAATAAAGTTTTAGTACCATTAATACGATGTATGACACGTACTAAACCCTTTTTAACAGCGTAGGCAATGTACGTTGAATTAATTGCTAGTAAATGTCCTGCTGTTGGTATACCACTCTCTTCACCTGATGATGAAGAAAGTGACTTTTTAGCAGATTCATTACCAATACCATCGTTGGGTGTAGAGCTAAAGTGGGCAATTGGTGCAGTTCGAAGTGAGGTTGTTGTTGATGAGGAGTTGTGATTGTAGAGTGCACCACTGCCGATTGATGAGGGTGGTAACTTTGTTGTAGATGACATTGGTTGTATGTTTAGTGTATTATTAGGGTATTTGATTGTTTGATAGCGGCGTTTGAACTCTACTCTATTAGCACCGACAACATGTTTTTATTTGCCAGGAGTTGTCTGTCCGTCGTCGAGGCTTCCTTGACTTCGGATCATGCAGACTCTATCACTCACTCTCCAGAGATATTCGATATGGAACACAACACACTGTTTGCCTTTGTTAATGAAGGTGTGTCATCAAAAACATAAGATGTGGATAATTCTTATAGATGGGAGGTATCCTTGTTGTATCTCTCTCCCTCTTATCTCTCGTTTCCTGAGTAAGTTCATAAATGATTCCACCTTACAGATTCATGTGTAGTTCATGGTGGTCTTTGACAATAAAATAGAGTATTACTATCTTAATTGGTACCCTAACCCAACCCTTTTGTAAGCAGCTGAGATTATACCGAATTCCTTACCAAACTCCCAACTTAATCGCTCTCCCCCCTTGCCCCCAAGAAGAACAACCTCACACTTTTACAGAACCAACTAACCCCCATTCTTAAATACTAAGATTCAAAGACAAACCCAAATTGCCAGGACCAACACCATTAGTAAACCCATTCGGTCCCAACATAGGCGCATACTCATCAGGCACACAACTTAACTGAACATTAGCACGTCCCTGTTGATAACTCCCCTGTAAATTAAAATTCGTATCAGGTACCCTATAAGCAACACCAACATTCCAAGGCGAACTCTGTCCATACAATTGTTGTTGTAACTGTTGTATCATTTGTTGTTGATGTTGTAAGAATTGCATAGCGGTGGATTGTTGCTGTGATGACTTAACTTGTGTTTCGGTTAATTTTTTAGTTGTGGAGGCAAAGTCTGACATGATGGATTGTAATGCCGATCGTTCGGAATCATATGTCCATGAGGAAGATTGACGTGTGGCAGATTCAGCGGCACGTAGGAATTGTGCATCAGCGGCAAGCATGGCCTCGTAGTCGGATGAGTCAGATGCCTTGGCAGCTGATTTGTATGATGTTAATGCCTCCTCACGTAGTAATGATAATTGACGTAGGTATAATACCTGTAGTGGAGCATCTAAACTTGATTCAAGTTCTTCAAGTTTGCGTGTGTATGCAGATTTGGCAGACGAGCCGTCCTCATCGGAGGGTGCTGACTTTGCAAATTTTTCAATTGCGGAGGTACATATATCATCAGCTTTTGATCCAAAGTCTTCTATGGTTGAACCCTCATCGAATATCTTACGACGTGCCTCTTCAATCTAATATTATTATTATTGATGTTTGCAGTGTGTGTGATGTGCACATGATATGTGAGATATTTATGTACAAGAGATGTACTGTCATGCAAACTTTGCAATATACATATATCACATAGTCCAATACTTACCTTTCTAGAAGCCTTTTCAATAGCACTACACTTGGCAGATTCATACTTTGTTTCATATTCATTAGCACCTCCACGTATTGAGAGGATGAACGATGATGGAGTATTGTTGTTGATAACTCCGCCATTAACTCTATTGATACCGCCGCCCCGACGATTAGTCCATGCAGAAGCACTACCACTAAGGGTAGATATGGTTGCTAGAGAGAAGATGCAATTCCTCATGATTATTAATGGTAGTGGTATGTATAGATATGTACTGTGTTGATATGTAGAGTGGAAGGGTGAAGGGACGAAATAAATAATCAAGGTCGCAAGTCGCTGTCCACAAAAAAATCCTTTGTGTCTTAACTTTGGTGTCAAAATCAATCTGCCTCTTAGTGGAGTTCTTATCATACATACATAGATCATAGAGCTCATTAGAATCGGCAACAGTGGCAATCCAATCAAGATAATATAGTTCAGTGCATATGTAACAATCTGCGGCAGTAGAAGAAGGCACATTCATCGGCAGCGACATCAAAAACATACAAAACAAATTCCCCTTACTCAAGGTGCACTGCAAAACAAATTAGCAGAATATTATCATGAATTCAATAATATCAAAGATCTTAAGCACTCTGCTCCTAATACAATCATTATTATTACAATGCAAATCATTCTCAGTATCAGAACAACGAGTCTTCGTAGGAACACCTACCAAAACAACGAATAGAATTGTCTCAGACTTAATGACATCTCAACCGAATCTATTTACTTTATCACCCCATACTCCTGTTGATGAGGCCATTGCAACACTATTGCAGGCTGGTGTGTCTGGTGCTCCCGTTGTTGAAAGGTTGAAGAATGTAGATAATGATAGAGTTGATTGTCGGTTAGGTGAGTATTATCTGTTCTGTTATGCAACCTATCCAGGTAGTTTTGCTCACATATGTACACTTTTTCTTCAATAGTTGGATTCGTAAGTTCATTTGACTTCTTACCACGTGAGGAGAGTGGTACATTAGTACAGCTTGGTGAGGTTGAGGACTCGGAAACAGCCCGTAGGATGTAAGTGTATGTTATGATTGTTGCTCAAATCTAAGTGAAAGTTTTGCTCCATATCTTATGACTTTTTCTTTGTATTTGCTTTATAGTTTAGGTCAGAATGTGCAAGACGTCATGACAAGAAATCCAGTAACTGTCACTACGAATGACTTGATGAAGGTAGCCGCCGAGACAATGTGAGTTTATATGTTTCTATATCTATTGTTGATATCTTCCTGTCTTATTTTAAAATCTATTATATTCTATTCGGTTATCTTTTCTCAGGGCAAAGCATAGGTGAGTATACGAACATGCTAACTGGTTTGTTGTCTTGTGTGTGTATCAAACGACTCACTCTTTATGCATTACAGGTTGCATGCTCTTCCCGTAGTAGATGCAAACAAGGGTAATCTGGTAGGGATCATTACAGCAAAGGATGTAATGCGAGACGTTATTAGAACTGCCGCACATGCCTTACCATCGGAGAACTCGTTCTCTCAGCCATGGCTGATTTCCCAGGGGATTTGGCTGCTTGAGAATAATGTGATGAAATAAGAAAGTTGAAGTGTAAAAGAGAGTGTCAAAATTAGAAGGTTATTGCAGATATCGGAAGGCTGTAGGTGTCAAAGTACAACTAAGATATGTCAATAAATGATTAGAGGAATGAGTAAACTTGAGTCTATTACTTAGAAACTGTAGATGCATACCCAAGAAGTATGGGAGCAACCTGCTTTCTACTTCCTTTGCCATTGCCTTGCTTGAAGACACGAATGTGAGGAATCCCAATGCTTGCTTCTTTGTCAATCACACACTCTTTTCTTTCGGAGATTTCCAAAAATGCAGCATCAGGATGATTCAACAAGTAGTCTGCAAACGAGTCTACAACCTTTCGATCAGTGCCAGTCAACAACAGCTCTCTGTTAGGCTTGCCATCTTGAAAGTTTAATGTCATTATACCAAACAAGTCAACTCCGCTCGATGTCATGTATGATGTCAAATCATCTATAAAGTTGTCTTTAGAAAGCATACTATCCATACTGAGAAGAACCGAAGATAGACCGATTGATGATACTGATGGTTGAGAAGACTTGTCCGGAACTAAGAACTTCTTATAATCAATCCTTAGACAATCGTTTACTGACAACTCTGACCAAAATTGAGGATCGTTCTTAGCATTGCTTAATGTCTCAAATAGTGTTGTTCTATCAGGCATACAGCTACCATCGTCAATATTGGGAAAGATTCTCTTCATTGTAGTTTCATCAACAAGTGATGGGGGTGTCGCCTTAACTTTTTCACAATATGCTGTCCAATCAGTATGTTGTAATAAAAGTTGTATTGCGGCTTCATCTCGTTGTGTGCCCTTACCTGCTTCTGGTAACATGTTCACACTATCTAATAGTATAACGCCTAGTAGTAATAGTCCAAGACTTGCATCGATTGTTGTGTCATTCTGATTCTGGAATAATCTTTCTGTAACCAAGGTGCATGTCGATGCAACTGTTGCTCGTCCATTCTCAAATGAAATTGAACGTCTATCTGAATCAACCTGTTCATGACTCTTTTCATCTTCATGATGATCTACAATTTCAGTAACCATTGACGATAGATGAGATAATGATGATCTAATACGATTGTGATCTACTAGTGTTAATGTTGCTTTGCTGCTTGTTGTTGATGTTGGTGGAAGTAGATGACGAGTAACCAAATCATTATCAATATAAAGTAAATCATCTAAATTAATAATACCAGCCAAATCAAGTAAGAGCATAACATCTCTTCTTAATGATATATCTGCTCGAGGTACACTAACAATTGGTAGAACTATCTTCTTCCCTTCTGTATCTTTCTTAGCACTCTTTAGATATTGTTGTTGTTGGATATATGACAGAGTAAGTGCAGATATGATCGAATCAGCATCTCCTGCCTCATTACCGATTATTAAATGTACTTTTGAATCATTATCAATAGCATATCTAGCTGCATTGTTTGTATTGAGGTATGATATAAAATTATCATTTGTATATGGTGAAGATGATAGAGACATTGAAGTTTTAGAAGATAATATACGTCGCGTTGGCCGTTTCTTATATAAACTATTGAAACTATTAAATCCAGTTGTACGTCTCCTTCCTGGAGGTACTAATGATAAACCACACAGCAAAGATGGTCTATTCGATCGAAGTGATGATGTTGTGAAGATCGACCTCGAGGAGATACCGCGTGAGAATGCGGCCGCCGTAGCCCACAGAATGACGATGATACTAATGGAGAATAGAAAGGCAAGTATAGGCGAGAGGCTCTGCTTCTGTCTACGACGCATCTGCATTATAAATCGATCCTCAATCAAGCTTGGCAATTAATGGCAAACTCTCATAAAACGTCACATTTTTTTATGACCACCAATCGAAGAGGTATCTTGCTTTCACAAAGGAAGAAGTAAGAAGGCATAGAGGGTACAGCACCTTGCTGCAAGTCTATCCCGTCTTTGAGACATAATAGAGTGAGGCCAAAATCCCAATAGACCAGATATGATAACTATTACTTTATCAGAATTATAATATTTCTACTTATCCTTGAATTGAGCGTCGTATCGGACCCTCCACTGTGCTCTAGTCTTTTCCCTTTGTATTTGTATATAATCATCAACTCCTAGTCTAGCCAATTTGTGTATATTGACACTTCGAGGCAATTCACAACTCTCAGACAAATCTAATGATATACGATCCTTTAGAGCTAATTCCATCCAAGTATTGCCTTGAGTGCCGTTTACTTTATTCATTGTTATTAATTCACAATTCTCGGGATTCTTTGATTGTTCAAAGTCACTTACAGACCACATAAACCAACGCATTAAAAAGAATCTCAATGCCAAACCATGCGTTACAATAACAATGTTGAGATTGTCCAAGTTGTGTTCTCTATCATATTGTTGACAATCTCTTACAAATGTTGGTAGAAAGGATGATACTCTTGTATATACATCTAGTCCACTTTCTCCACTAGGGAATCTATAATAGAATCTTCCAAACTTGGATCTTTCTGCTTTTGCATCTAATACCTCTTGAACATCTTGAAAGTTACCAATCTGTTGTTCTGATAATCGTGGCTCTTCTAATGATGCTATTATTTGTTGTTTATCAAAGAAAGGTTTTATTATATCTAATGTTTGTTGGGTTCTTAAATAGGGCGAGTAATAAAAGACAATCTTTTCATCTGGTTTTATAACTTGGAGTTGTTTTCCAGCCTCTGCAATACAATTACATATGATGTGTTGTTAGATAACACAATCATAACATGATCATATCATACATCAAAACTTACCATGTGCCTGATCTTTACCTAAATCAGTGAGAGGTATTCGCCAATCAGCTGTTGTTACATATGCACTTTCATCTACATTTCCTAATGATTGACCATGTCTTAGCAAAATTATTCTTTTCGGGCGGAAGTCATCGTTTTGTGAAGAAGAACTTGTGTTGCTTGAAGAAGTGTTGGTAGAGAACAATCGTATTGATTTAGACCGCCGCCGACAGAGATGACGCGAAGACGTAGTAAATAACAACATCATCTATTATACTCAATACAATATGATGATTCAAGCGCAATCAATCCAATAACACCCACACCCATCATATTATGTAGCAGACTTTGATTGCATAATTTGATGATGATAAAGTAGATCGCCAAACTGCAATTTTAGTCCATCATTTTTCTTCCTCTCCTCTCGACGGCAAACATACGCACGATATTGCAATATATTGACGGCATAAATATCACTTATTCTACTATGCTATCCCAGAAACTAGCTCGTACAATCAACACTCGGTCGGCATCATCGCCATGGATGAGATTTCTAAACTCAAGTTGTAGTAATGGAAGTTCTAGTGCCAGCTCTTCCACAGCCACACAAAACTTGACAACAACTAAATACAGCAACTCTATCCGATCATTCAGTGCTAAATCATCCAATTGGATTCCAGATTGTTCCATGGATACTGATATCGTGCATGGTGGTGTTGTGCCTGATGATAAGACGGGTGCTATCCTAACTCCAGTTTACATGTCTACAACATTTGTTCAAGAATCGGTAGATAAATACCTTGACAAGGGATTTAGTTACAGCCGTACCAACAACCCTACTGTTAAAATGTTAGAAGAGAAAGTTGCCAAGATTGAGAACGGTTACGATGCCATTTGTGTTTCTACCGGTATGGCCGCCACTGCATCATGTATCAATGCCTTCATGAATACTGGTGATCATTGTGTTATTACAAATTGCAGTTATGGTGGTACTAATCGTATCTGTCGTGAGCAGTTTGTACCACTTGGGATGGAATTTAGTTTTGTAGACTTTACAGATCCAAAGACTGTCGAGGCGGCTATTCAACCCAATACCAAGCTAATCTTTAGTGAAAGTCCAACAAACCCAACATTGACATTGGCTGATCTTGATGCGATTTCGGAAATTGCACAACGTCATGGTATTTTACATGTCTGTGATTCAACATTTGCTACGCCATATGTATGCCGTCCGTTAGATCATGGATGTGACTTGACTATCCAATCATTAACCAAGTATTATGATGGATTAAATATTGGTACCGGGGGTGCATTAGTTGCTAAAACTCCTGAACTGTATGAACGGATTAAGCTTATCCAAAATATGCATGGTAACATTATGTCGCCCATGACGGCATTCTTAATGTTACAAACTATGAAAACTATGGGATTACGTATCCGTCAACAGTCTGCATCGGCTATGAAGATTGGTACATTCCTTGAAAGTCACCCCAAGGTTAGCAAAGTTGTTTATCCTGGATTAGCATCTCATCCACAGAAAGAGTTGGCTGATAGGCAACATCGTGATAACTTACATGGTGGTATGCTTTGGTTTGATGTTATTGGTGACCCTATTAAACTTATGGATAGTATTAAACGTCCTTGGACATTGTGTGAGAATTTGGGTGCTACCGAATCAATCATTACTGCCTGTGCAGTAATGACACATGCTAACATGTTACGTGAGGATAGGTTAAAGGTTGGTATTACTGATGGATTCATCCGTATCTCTGTTGGTATTGAAGATCCCGATGACTTGATCCGTGGATTAGATGATGCATTGAATCAGCTTTAAAAAGGAGGAGAACGAGATGTTTATGTAAATAGAATTGTGGAAGAGTTGTATGAATGGGGGATAAATAGGGAACCAAGTTGTTTTTTGTAACGGACTAACTAACTATAGTTTAATTCGACACTACCCTACTACTGTATATTACATCAGCATTAGGAGGAGTAAGTACTCTAAGGGGGATGGAGAATGCCTAATGATAGTTGATTGCGAGAGTGAGGAAGGATACCTTTTGGTCTCCTGGCCCCGTTTGCAGCAGGCAACAGTCAGCTAGAAGTTGTTCAATGTCGACGTCACTGTCAAGGGGGATTATGGTGGTAGTATTAGTTCTCAAGCGACATTAGATCATTGTTTTAATGCTCTTTAGTTTGCTGGTGTTTGTTGCGTCGGTTTGATATCATTTCCTAAAAAGTTGTACCCGTATTCTGACTGATAATCATGTGCAATAGCATTGATAAAACAACACTACCCGTGGCTATAATTGGAGCGAGTTATGCAGGTCTTACACTTGCAAATGTACTACATCAACACTCGATACCATATACTCTCTTTGACTCGAAGCAGAGTTTCACATATGTAACTGGAGATCTAAATCTTCCTTCATGGAATACAATTAAAAAGAAGTTGGAATTGGAAACAAATTATGGTGACGACTGGCCAAGTAGACAAGAAGTTATTGAATCTCTACTTAACAGAGTAAAATCAAATGTACAGTGTTCACAACGTATCGTTCAGATAGAGAAGAGAATGGGATGCTTCTACTTGCATTCCAAACAAATACAATCAAATGAACAACACAAAACAACAATACATGGTCCATATTATAGTGTAGTCGGAGCAGATGGTGTGTTGTCCTCAGTCCGTGCATATGCATTAAAGGATACATATCTAATCGGAGATGCTCGTTGGTGCAAAGATAGATGGTATGACTTTGGTCTACGACGAGTTAAACAAGGTGCTAATCTTGCAATGTTAGATGCTTTAGAATTCGGACAAGAATTAGTTACTATGAGAAGTAGTTGCACACATGATATGTCTGTTGAAGCAACAAAAAAGTTTTGTGCTTGGGAAATATCACGACGAAGAATTAAGAAGAGACGCATATGCTTATTTGCTTTACTTGCAATCATCATGTTTAAATTCGAGATCAAACTTCAACCAATATATCACAAAGCAATACATGCAGTCAGAGATACAATCTTCAATGACGATTGTCTCAATCATGATCGAGAGAATCCATTGTTGACATTTGAGCTGTTTGATAGGACATTTCAGTTGTATTCTCCGCGTCTACTATTTTGGATACAAATCAGTGTACTGTTAATGATACAATCAGTTGTGGCTGTACTTCTTGCCATCACAATCTATTATGGAATAATCAAACGACGGCGTACAATATCTTCCTATCTTCTATGTTGGGGGTGTATAATACCATTCAGTTTGACATTTCCAGTGTACCTGATACAATTCTTCAACATTCGAAATAGAGCCATACTAGTATCAACAGCTGCAACACCAACTCTTATTACCTTCAGATCAATCGAGGCATTATGCGGATTCAGTCCACATTCTGTTGAAGATAGTTTATCAAACTACTGTTTATATTACTCATCGGTTATTGAGTTTGTGTTTGACAACAAGACGAGACGTCCAGCAAGAGCTAGTCGTCAAGATGTTATACAAAAGGGCAAGTCATTTGTACTCAACTTTATGTTGATTATACTTTTGATATCCTTCATGGAGGCACACATATACGAGCCATTTAACGATTGGTACATTGCAAACAATCTATTTGCAGCAGTGTTGACAAGCACGACCATTGCATGTGGAACTGGGGCATTCGGATTTTCTATATGCGCTTTAGCTGGCTTGTTGACACTTGATGTGTTTGATAACCCTATGTTCGAGTCGTCTTCAGTTTCTGATTTCTGGGGAAACAGGTGGAATAGATTAGTCCATGGAGTGCTGAAACGAGGCGTCTACAAACCAGTGAGAAATATTACATCGAGTAGATCAGCTGCGGCGATATCGGCTTTTGTCATGTCAGGCCTTCTGCATGAATATATCCTCTTACTTATTTCAATACCTCAATCTACATATGGGGATGGGTATATGAACTACAAACCTTCATATGGAAGTCAATTCTGTTTTTTCGCTTATAATGGAATGCTAATGGTACTCGAGTATATCTTATCTCATTTCAGAGCCAAACTGAAGTTCTCGACTCCACCACCAATACTCACAAGCATGCTGGTTGTTTCACTTGCTTTGCCAATCAGCCACTGGTTCACAAACGAGTACATCCGTAGTCATCTCTTTTCACATTACTCTGTTGGTTTTCCATTTATTGCTGTAGCAAAGTAAACTTAATCGAAGTGGACACTGTGACATTACATCATTCCTTACTTTTATCTAAATACTAGACATCAACTGCCCACAAACATACTCAAACCTGTTCTATGTCCTCTTGCCTCGCTTTGGAGGAGGAAACTTGAGAGGCACCAACAAAGTAGCACTCGAATCACCAACCCCATTCTTCTTCACAATAAATCCAGCCTCCCTCAGGTAACTAGAAGCATCCTTCACATCTAATTTCATATCCTTACACAATTGATTAATACTGGGTGCCTTCATATCAGTACCGCTTGCAATCACAAAGAGAATTAGAATGTAAATGTACAACTTTTGCTTCTTTTGCTGTGTGGTAATGAAACCCCCATCACTACCTTCCTTTGGTGTTGTGAAGAGATCAAATAACTGCACTCCAATCTCATGGACTACTTGACTTTTTGTAAGGAAATCATCTGATGTACCATCCACAGTCCATCGACGACTGAGACGATATTGAAACTTCACTGTCATAATCAAAAGGAAGGCGGCTTTTAAGCGAAAGGCTGAACTCTTCTTGGTAGGGTCGATAGACTTTAATAGAGTTGCAATAGATGGATAATGATGAGCCTTCTTCCCCAACAGGCCAGTGCACAAGTCAGATATTTTTCCTTCCTCTATCTGGGCAAGAACTGCATTGACAACTCTTGATGCCTTATCCCAAGCCACTTCACCAAAGAACTGTTGTGCATCATATACCTTTGAAGCTTTAGTTGCATTGGTATCGAATGGTGGAAGAATCTTCTTACGAGCATTCTCATAAGCAATCTCATTTGCATTTGCTGTCTTATTACCCCCTACCTCAACCATTTTCTTCTTATTCTCTGCACTAATACCCTCTTGTTTGGTAACAGTGTTCATCATTAAACTTCCAGAGCCTACAACACTATGAATGTTAACCTTGTTCGCTGCTCGACTTGCCATTACTTTTTGTTTCTTCTTACTACCGAAGCTTTCAACCAGCATATTAACTTGATCGGTGGCAGTGCGAGTTTGTTCCGTATGACAACCATTTACTACACTTGTTGTATATTCTTTCACTGCTTGCTCTAATGAAAAGATGGTTCCCTTCTCTGCAGATGGTACGAGTTTCAGTCTATATAAGTGTTGTAGAAGAAGAGATAAGTGTAAGTTCTTGATATGCATAAAAGAGATAAATATAGGATACCACCAAACTTACGTCTTTTCCTTCTTATTGTATACACAGACATATGATTTAGTTCTGCGATTATCATGACTACTACCAGTAGCCGATGCCGTGTAGGTACAGTTTGCATCCTCACCATTAATACGACGTCCACGAGATGACTTTGATTTTGGATTTAATTTTGCACATGTAAATTTTGGTGCTTTATCAGATATACTACTGCTTGAGTTTTCAGTACACAATGAACTAGGCAAACCTCTCGGAAACGAAACAACTACAGGATCGTACTTTGGATTCTCTTGTGTTACTTGAATTGTAATAGGAGTAGCTTGATGGCGACTCTTTTTTGGTGATCGCATTTTTGATGGTGATACTTGATCAGACTTTCTCTTCTTTGTAGTAGAAGAACCCATTTTACTTTGTACAACACCTACTAAGAATAAACTTGAATAAATATAATGTATCGCTGATATATGCGGCGGTATAATTATTAGAAAGAAAGAGCCAATAGTACTGAGTTGACGATTGACTGATAGTATGAGTGGCTGTAATTTGTCGGTATCCTTTTATGAGAGTGTGAGTTATGCTATGAATGTTGACGGTCGTATTCATTCATTATCTTTATCTTCTATAAGTAATGCATCCAGATCTAATACAGGTGGATAGCCAGGTCTATATAACAGTGCCGTATGTCCAATAACCTGAGCTAAATGTGCATCTAGCTCCTCAGCTATACGTTCACCAAGTATCTTGGCACCCTTCTTCTTTTTCACAACATTACTCAATCTCAATATCACAAGCTCATGATCCCATAATGCTGAATCAATCCTTTCTAGAAATCTATGATTGATTGGTACATCTTTTGCAAAGTCACTATTCTCTTTATCATCTTGTGATATCGAATGATCTCTAGGAAAATCAAGTTGCTGTATTGTATTGTCATTCTTCTTCCTTCCTGCTATACTTCTTAGTACCCTTCGTTTTGCACCATTGATTGTGTCGTCTAGCTTTGGTTCGTCTTCATCACGAGGTGATATACGTTTGACAAAGTATCGTATAATATTAGAACAGTCTTCAGCAGCACTAATTTCTTCCCGTGCTCCCGATCGACGTACTTTACTGAGTACATGAACGTCAACACCAGCATCTTCTAATACTTGTATACCACCACCGTCTACTCTTGGATTTGGATCTCTATATCCAACAACAACTCTATTCACGCCTGCTTTTACTAGCGATGAGGCACAGGGCGGTGTTTGTCCAGTATGACAGCATGGTTCTAATGTAACATATGCAGTTACATTCCAACTTGAATCAATCTTGTCACTCTCAAACAATATTGATGCACCATTTTCTGATTTGTATGTATCCAAGAGATCTACTACTTGTTTATTCATTGCTATTGTAGAACCATTCTGATCATCAGGCTCTTCTTCTAAAGAATGCATGACAGACTTTGCAGCGACAACTCCATCATCAACATGACCACATGCTTCTAACAAAGCGAATACTTCGGCATGTGGCATGCCAGCTTTGGGATGAAAGCCTGATCCAAGTATTATATCGTCATCTCCATTATTATCATGACGAACGAGAATACAACCAACTGCTGGATTTGGATATGTATTACCATATCCAAGTTTTGCAAGATCTGTTGCTTGTTTCATATGTTTTATGTCTGTGATTGATAATCTTTCTGTTGATGCTGAGATGGTATCATCCGAACTTGCTGTACTTTTGCACACTGTAGTTTTATAGGAAGCTGAATACTCTTTGCTTTGCAAACTATGAAGACATCTCTTTAGATTGATAGCTGTATTATCATTGCTTAATAATTTTGAGCGATGACTTTTGATACCAATTTTATGTACATTTCTATTGCAGTAACTACTAGTGAATGCTTTTACTACCGTATAATATTGTGATATAAGAAGTACTTGACATACAAGTAGCCAATAGATAGATTGCAATAGCTGTTGTCTTGATGGGTATGTTTTTGGGATACTCATATTTCGTCTTATTGAAAAGTTAACACAATAGGAAACACTATTATCAAATCTCAAGATCAATCGGCTATCCTGTAGTATTGCGCCGATCTATCTATATATTGCCATCATGTCCTACCAATCGCCTGCTTTGCCGACACTCTAGTGCTTGTGAGTTGTATGACGTCACAGCTCTCTAACTGTTTAGTCGCTATACATCATTATCGCCAAATTATACCTCTCATACTAAAAAATCTATATTCTACATTGGAATCAGTATATTTTCACGTAGGCTCTCAATATTGCTTCAGCGTGTGAGCTAAGTTGGCGATTATCCTCTGAAGGATATTTCAAGAGTGAATTCTCATTATTCCAACCAACAAAACATCAACTCTGACTACAAACTTCCTCTACTGACATACCTATTAGCGGTTGCTTCTTAATAAACCATTAACGATAGTTATAATAAATAGAGAGAATAAATTAATAATAATAATGCGTTTGTTGTGGAGTCTATCATTAATTGCAGTAACAGCCTCATCGGTTTCGGGTTTTTCAGTTTTACAACAACAGAACACTGCTTCACGAACAGTTACAGCCCTTAACGTAGCTACCGCTGAGGCTCCACCCGCGGCGGCTGCTTCTATTTCAGCAAATGTGAGTGATTACTATATTTGCAATATATATCGTGTTAGTAGGGGGTGTTAAATTGAGGCGTAGGGTATAGAGAGCAAATTTGTGGGTATCGTATCGACTGACGCACAGAGTTATTGCAACACCATACAATATTGTTTGATGCGGTGCCGTTGGGCCCTATGCATGACCTCGAAGTGTAGTGTTATTAATCAGGAATATTTGCGTGGCTCTATTGTCTGGAGGGCAGGATTTATCGAACAATCAATACATGTGCATATGATGTGCACAAAATTATTCTTTATAACACCTCTCTCACCTCCCCCCTTTTGCAACTCCCTCTTTCCTCACCAATTATCAAACCAATGCAGGACCTTAATGTCGTATTTGAAGATGAACATATAGTTGTTGTTAGCAAACCATCCGGTGTACTAACCGTACCAGGTAAAGATGAATCCAACCCCTCCCTTAACAAGGCAGTCTTTGACAAATACGGATCAGAGTCTGGTCGTATGGATAAAATGGTTGTACACCGATTAGGTATGGATACATCTGGACTTGTTGTTTTTGCTCGTACCAACGCTGCCCTTCGTGGTATGAACACCCTCTTCCGCACACGCAAGGTAACACGTCAATACGAGGCCTTAGTTTGTGGACATGTCGAACAGGATAATGGATCAATTGACTTCCCACTCATGAGAGACATTCAGAACGCCCCATACATGAGGGTATCAACAGATGAACAGCAACAGGCTCTGATTGGTTTAGATCCAGATGAGGTTGGTAAGAAATTGCTTGAAAGTCCCAAGGAAAGTTTAACAAAGTATGAGGTTGTTTCAAAAGAAGATTTGGGTGGGAATGATGTTTCTAGACTTACCCTAACTAGTATCTCAGGTAGAACTCATCAATTAAATGTACACTGTGCAGCAATTGGTCATCCAATCGTGGGTGATGCAGTATATGGATGTGGCGGTGACGCCGCATCTAATGGTGGATTAGACGAGAGTGACTTGCCATCAGACAAGGCAAGTTCTGAGCTACAAAGTGCAATTGCTAGTGCTAATGGAGATAAGTCCATGTGTGTCCACGCAAAGTCAATCAGTTTTAGGCACCCTGTAACGAAGGAGGAGCTTTCATTCGAAAGCAAAGCATCCTTTTAAATATACTTTATACCAATAATCGGCCATATATAAAATAGATGTCTCTGTTGTGAAAAAAAAACAAATGTATGTCTTTTATGAATGTAGCCCCCACCATAGCGATATTTTTTCCATAGCGGACATGGGAAGGGATATAAACAGCAAGCATAAATAGGATAAACAGAGGATAGATCTCTCACGTTTCTTACAGAGGTTCACATTTAATTTACAATTACATCGACCTAGTAAAGCATCATTTTAAAGGCATGGTCAACATTTGAAGCCTAGATATAAGCGTTCAGAGACACATGTGATTTTGTCAGTCTTCGTATTAAACAGGATGACTCGACAAATGCTTGAATAACAAATATGAGTATAATGGACAAAGTTGTTAGAGAGTGTTTACCCTCCAACAGAGGAGAAACAAAAAGTCTCTTCCTGAAAGCCTCTTAACATGAGACTTTTAATGAATGACGAAACAGTGTGACATGTCACAGCCTGATATCTCATTGTTGTATTATGAATAGTAACATATATCTTGGGTTAGGGATGAGAGCGGCTCATTAAATTGCTTTGCTCTTGATTTGAGGGAGTGTATAATTTACTCCCCCCTTGTCAACTCCTCACTGGCAACAGAGAGTAGCCCGTTCAAGGATGGACTACTGGGGACTTTTTGTTCCTTAAGAGGAGACATCGTGGGTGTTGTTGCTGCTGTTGTAGCAGATGAGTCGGAGCTATGCCCCTCTGATGACGAGGACACGACCCTATTCTTATCCCCACTCAGATTTGTTGGTATCGAGGGCAAACCTGGTTTCGACTCCAAATCAACGAACGATCCTTCTTTCACGGGAGACATTAGAACATATCTCGGAGAGATGATGGAGTGATGCACACGCGGTGATTCGAGATAATGGGGAGATGACGAACAATCACCTCCACTAGCAACAATAAGGGCTGCCTCGGCGGATCGTCGGACGACTAAACGGCTCTGCCTCTCTAATGATTGAGCTAGGGCATCAGTATCCAAGGTCATGGACACACCTGTTAAAGTCTCCTCTCCCTTGGTGGCAGATCCCGCCTTATTAGTAAAGGTACCTTGGATATAACCTGGTGCTTGAAGCTTGACACCGTTATACCGAACTCCGTCATTAGATGTCATGGAGATGGTAGCCTCAAACATGAGCTTGTGAGTAACTTTGTATTCGTCGAGATTATCTTGGGGGGTATTCTTTCCTTCATTCTTTGACTTTTTGGATGAAGGCTGCTCTGCATCTGGTAAATCCAATGGTATGTTGTCAATATTCTGACTTGATAACTTATTGGATAAGACACGAAATGATGTCTTGATATTCACCACAGAAACCTCCTCTGATGATTTAACAATTGCATCAATAATTTGCATCTCCCTACTATTCATCAACTCCTCATTCCCATTATCATCTGCATATTCTCCATACCTAATCTCCCTTTTACCACCCCCACCTACACTCCCCATTTGAGAATCATTTGACAAGCCCATCTTTTGTGCATCTATTCTCTTTTGTTCTTTTAATGCTAGAACATTAGCTAAACTCTTAATCCAGACCTTGGCCCTCCAAACTAATGCAGCACCGAAGGATTCGAGAACATTATGCGCCATGGATTCACTACAATCTTTGATCATATCCTTATCTTGAACACACTTTGTACGGCTTAGAAGTTGTGATGGTGGTGCGGAGGAATCCTCCATATCACAATCGCCGTCATCTTCTTTAGATGCGCCTGTTTTACTAGACACATCCATCTTCTCGGTACCATCGGGGGCAGCCGATACTGCATTACCAGTAACACAATCATCATCAGGTTGAAGTGACAATGACGGGAACGTGAAAGAAAATTTACCCATATCCATATCCGTCGGACGTTCTTCACCTCGTACCTTCCTCTTTTCACATCGGGTATCTTTAACATCCGATAATAATTCATCGGCCTGTTCACCCATTAATAAACTCATGAGTAGCATTGCCTCATCTTTAACCTCCTGATTCTGATCATCTGTTGTGTCATTGTTAACACAAGTGCCCAATTTACTTGCAAAGGATACTAGAGCAAGGAAATCCTCTGATATTGTGGTAGGACCGCCGGCGCTGGGAAAGGGCGTATTGTCGCCTTCCATGGTGGCATCCGCTAGCGAATTGGCCATTTGTAGTGATGGATAGGAACGTTATTAATTGCCTACCAATGCTATTACAGAATTTCAAGTTCAAGCAACCTCAAAAATCTAACTTTGTTAATAAATCGCCCAACGTCTCGCTAAATCACAACTTGTGGCAAATCTGAAAATCTGCTTATTTGATGGCATCAACTGTTAGACTAGCTCAACTCTTGTATATGCTGCTAGATTATACTTCATATATATACTATAAAATGGCGGTGCTCTTAATTATGATGGCTGTTTGGTCATATATGGCCGCGGTCTTTGTCACTTCTTTTTCACAGACATCAACTATGCCATCAAGTAAAAATTGTATACAACCAACATCACCTTTCAGTTCTACTACTACTAGCACATCATTATATCTCAGTTCATCAGATATCCAAGCAAAGCTTCAAGAACAAATGGCAAAGTTACAAGATCGTGATAGAAGTTCTAAAGAAATATCATCTGATGTGAGTAATTTACATGTGATGTGTGTCTTCAAAAATTGTGATGTGTGTTTGTTGGTCAGTCAGTAGCTAAATCAATCCTCTCACACAAATCTTATTATTATTATCTCGTACAATATATATACATATATTATAAACATCATACAATACAATATATACAGGAATTGGACGTAGTATATGAAGATGAACACATTGCAGTAATCAACAAACCATCAGGAGTACTCACAGTTCCAGGCAAAGAGGAGAATCCATCAATTAATAAGGCAGTATTTGATCGTTTCGGTTGTGAATCAAACCGTATGGATAAAATGGTAGTACATCGATTGGGCATGGATACATCTGGACTTGTCGTTTTTGCTCGATCAAACGCAGCATTGAGAGAATTGAATACTCTATTCCGTACGAGAAAAGTGACTAGAAAGTACGAGGCTTTGGTATGTGGACACATCGGTGAGGATAGTGGATCGATTGCTTTACCATTAATGAGAGATTATGAATACCCTCCATACATGAGGGTATCAACAGATGAACACCAGAGTGCCTTGATCGGATTAGACTCGGATGAGGTGGGGAAGAAGATGCTTGAAAGTCCCAAGGATAGTTTGACAGAGTTTGAAGTAATTTCGAGGGAGGAGTTAGATGGAAATGATGTAACAAAGGTATCATTAACAAGTGTATCAGGTAGAACACATCAATTAAATGTACACTGTGCAGCAATTGGTCATCCAATTGTGGGTGATGCAGTATATGGTTTTGGAGGGTCAGCGGCCGCCAACGGAGGTTTAGACGAGAGTGATTTGCCTGCAGATAAGGCAAGTTCTGAGCTACAAAGTGCAATTGCTAGTGCCTGTGGAGATAAGCCCATGTGTGTACATGCAAAGTCTATCAGTTTTGAACATCCAATTACTCGGGAGAAGCTATCGTTTGAATGTGATGCACCATTTTAGATTCAAGTGTGGGTTGTATATAGGTAATAGAAAGAGATGGGATGTTATTTGGAAGGTGAAAAGGAGCTATGTGTACATCTAAATGTTCTTAAGACTACTATGGCTACAACACACGACATTGCCTTCTTCTTTATTCTTTGTGCTCCCCTGCACGTTGCATTACTCAACCTAATAATCACCATCATCATCCATATCCTCATCCCCATAATTGATAATCCCCGGCTCTGCACTATCACCACCTGATTGATCTGCCATCGTTGGACCTCCAGAAGGCATTAGTTTTGCCTCTAGCTGTGCCAATCCAGGCACAAGCCTCGAGTCCGATTGTACAGGTCGTCCACACATCGCTTGGAGCATCTGGGTGTATCCCTCACGTTGAGATTTGAACATACCATATGCTGTCTGACCATTGGTAGTAACAGCACTTATATCTGCACTGGCAGCAAGTAAAACATCAATGACTGGTTGTGCCAAAGCATAGCCCTGATTGGTCGACCTTCCTGCGGCTGCAACTGCAGCCACCATTGTGGGAGTGGTGTTGTTAACATCTCTAGATTCAATAGTAGTTGAGTCCATGTCAATGATGCACTGAACGATAGTCGGGTCGTTTAATGCACAAGCTGCATGTAAGGCATGTGATCGTGCCAGCGATCCACCTTCCTGTATTAGACGAGAACATTCTTCGATATACTCATCTGATCTCGCTCGGTCTATAACATTTCCACCACTATAAGTATAGTCATTGCATTTCTTTTCAGTAAGCTGTAATATCTCAGCATCCTTTCCAGTGGGTGGCCTAATCTCAGGAGGTCCGACATAAAACTCGACACTCGATGCAGTGAGATGAGATGAAAGAGGACCCTCCCAATGGTCACGAGCAGCTACAAGGATCTTCTTGCTAGCATATCCTCCCATACTCGCTATAGCTACATCCTGATAGAAACCATTACGAATGAACTGGTTAGCATCGAGACGTGCATATCTCTCCAATCGCCGCTCCTTGTCCTCTTTGATTCGAAGTGATTCTTCTGTTTCTGGTGTAGGGTCCTCTCCCCTACTCCTGGCTTCTCTTTCCCGATTGGCTTCACTTTCTTCCTCAGCTTTGATTCTATCCCTAACTTCTTGCGTCATACCTTCATACGGATCAAGTATATAAATACACGATGATATACTTTGCAAATTTGGATGATGGAGAAGTTGTCGAATAGCATATGCCCCAACATCCGACGCACCATCTTGCTTGAAGTGATCATCAATCTTTATCTCTTTAATGTAAATGAAATCAAACTCATCATCATCTCCACCATCTCTTAATGATACCAACTTTGTCCTCCCTAGACGAGGCTCAAAGAGAGAAACTCCAATATATTGTAGCTCTTGGCTATACCCATCCATAGCTGATAGAAACATTCTTTCTGGTATTCGTTGTCGTTTAACAACTATACCACTGATCGTACCTGCATGTTGATCTGATATAGGTGTGTGAGAAGTGAACATAAGATATGAACAAAAATATTAATATTAACCAGATATAAATATATCACATAATTTCTCTACTCACTTCTTACTCGTATATCAGCAGACATTTCTGTAAACGCATTATACTCCCCATCCTCATCTAGCCTGAGAGTTAATATGAGTGTGATATCTTCGTTTGTTACGGTCATGGTATTGCTTTTGTTTATATTTATCTTCTCTTGTTAGAAAGATTTTTTATGAGAGTGTAATTTTTTTAGTGAAATATAGACTCTAAGGACACTACAAGATTATAATAAGCCTATTGCAATGCAATGTAAGAGCAGCAATATCACGACACTGTTGAGCCTGCTACTATGCGTCTGTTGATTGCTATCAACACGATACGATCGTTACGAGTAGTGTTGGAGCAGCCGGCTATTGAGATCTTTTAGGATACCGATGCCTCCAGATAAAGATACTTTTTTTTCATGACATTTTGCAAGGCCAAGCGTCAAGCGTTACTGTCACCCTCAGCTCCTAGTACATCACCTCAATACTTAATAATAGCTATTAGACCATGATGATTAATATTGCTTTGCATAGGGTGCTGTCAACGCAGCGAAACGCAGCCGTCGGCCGGTTCCATTGTGTGGTATCCTCACAGAAAAATGTATCATTATCATCCATCTTTGCAGCACAACAGAGAAGTATATTACTACGCTCATTTGCAACTGATTCACCTGGTAGAAAGAAGTTTGAGGACTATATTGAATCGCTAAGCCCTGCTAGAAAGAAGTTCCATTATATATTAGGTAAGTTTGAGTATTGTTGAAGATACCATGCTATGTGAATAAAGATATGCACATGTCACATGTCATAGCTCATGATGTCTGGATATCTATTACATATAGAGGAATATAAAAAGAATAACTTTAACCAAGCGATGCCATCGCGGTTTTTCAAAATGATGATAAAGGCAGTAGATAGTAACGATGATGGAGTCATTACAATGGATGAGTATCAAACTCTGCTGAAAAACATCGGAGCATCGGATCAGATGAGTGCAGAAGAATTAAAGGAGATATTCGATGAGATAGGGGATTCAGAACTCAATGGGGAACGGGTGATATCAGTTAAAAGCGTGGAAGAACGTTGGTCTAAGTACCTTCATGTCATGTGATGTAACGAGAGGTCCTAAGGGGAGAGAACAGTTGTCTAGTATGGAGACAATTGACCCTTATTTTAGTGAGATATTGTTCTATATGCAATGCCTATGACGGTATTGTAGTCAAGTTGTTAGTTAGGAAACAGTTAAGTTAATATGTATAGGAGACAATGCCAAAAGTTATATCTTACCTACCACTGATATTAATCATCATCAGAGTCTTCAGAAGCATCACTAACATCAGCACGCTTCAATAAGCATCTACCCAAGAAGGCAAATTGATCATTATCATCTTCTGAAACATTGTTTTCTTCCTTTCTATCATCGGCTGCTGAAACTTTTGTGTCTCTAGTACCTTTATCTTTGCTCTTCCTCTTTCTTTTGCCATTTTTACTCGCTGGCTTGTACTCCTTTGACAGCTCTAATAAGTTTGGGTCTATCCACGCATTACATGCTTGTAAAAGTTCTATGACAGAATCAGCCATGGCTTTAAACTCTCGTGTGAAGAAGCTGTAGACTGTTGGTGGATACTGTGAAACCTCTCCACTTAACGATTGTTTCCTTCCAGCCCTTCCGCATCTGTGTACATACTGATCCAAAGAGCTAGGAAAGTCATAGTTAACAACATAATTAACGTTTGAAATGTGAATCCCTCTTGCAGCAATATCGGTAGCGAGTAGTATTGGTGTCTTCCCTATGTGTTGATTCAATGGAGAAAGATATGAGATACTGTTTAACAACTCATTCTACATACACATAACATACGAAGCAGTATCTCACCTGCTTTAAACTCAAGTAGTCTCTTCTCTCGATCAGCTTGTTGTAAAGATCCGTATAGCTCGACACATCTCAGGCCTTCCTTAACCAATAGCTTTGACATGTATTTGACAGTCTTAATTTGCCCAAAAAAGACAATTGTCAAACGATTGTTAGCAGAGAATCTTTCACCTCGACTCTTCTCATCTTTCTTCATGTATATACGTTGCAATGTAAGGATGAGTTTCTTTGGCTTTTTATGAGCACTGCAAACATGTAGTGTTTGAACAATGTTTGATGGTATCGATGAGAGATCAAGTGACGAGGAGATGTTCCTTTTCTTCTTGTCTTGCTCCTCCGATTGTAGTATCTTTGCATCAGTATCGCTGCCAGTGCCATCTTCACTGTTATCTTCACTTCTCTTTGTTGTCTCTGTACCCACTTTTTGTTCTGTACCTTGTTTCTTTTTCTCTCCAACTTTCACAGAGTTCACTTTGATAACCACACGAGTTTTTGTTACCCATCTATTACAAATATCTTTTGCTTTGTCTGGCAGTGTTGCTGAGACTGAGCATGATACAATATCCGCAGAATTCTTTGATCGAACACTCTTCAATATAGATAGTATCTCATCAACTTGATTTGCCATGTCGACATTAATTGCTATTCGATCTGCCTCATCATATACAATTGCTTGTAGATTTGAAAAAGCTATCTCTGCAACATTCTTCTCAGTTTGTTTTAGTATATCCAATAATCTACCAGCTGTAGCGGCAACAACTAAAGAAGAAGAAGTTTGATCAGATGATGATTCATCCTTTCCTAACAGTGTACTTATTTGTGTATCAATATCAGCTCCTCCATAGATTGCCAAAGAGTCTACATTCAAAGATAATTTAGTACAACATTTTGACATGTACTTGTTTGCAACTTTGGCTGCCATGTGAAGTTCCTTTGCTACTTGTATTGCCAACTCTCTCGTTGGAACTAGGACTAATCCATGTACATTTGTCGAGTGTTGTTGCTTTTCACTTTGTTGTTGTTTTGTAGATTGTAATAGAGTATGAATACATTGACTGATAATTGGTATTGAATACGATTGCGTTTTACCACTACCAGTGGGTGCGATACCAACCACATTCATCTGACTTGTTGTAGATTGAAAAGAAGTTAGTAGTGCTGGCCACAATCTCAGCTGTATTGGAGTTGCATTCACTGATGATGATGTTTCATTTGATTTGTTGTTCTTTCGAGCCTTCTTATATCGTTTAGTTGATATCTTCTCGAGAGTACCTCTTACTATTTGCAAGCCGATATCATTAACAGATGGAAGAATATCATCATCATTTGTGGGTATACTCTTTTGTATATTCTCTACAAACTCAGCCGTCCAAATCGGAGGAGAAATTATGATAGTGTTGTCATCCGTTTCGATATCAACACTTATGTTATGGGTTGTGGTATCCTTAGTATCACCGCCGCTACATATTGCCGCCGAATCAGAATCATCCCGCTTTCTCTTCTTATCCTTCCGCCGTCTTTTATTGCCCATTATATATCAGAGGATTTGATAGTTGTGGAGATTTGAGATTTGTTTTGTGGTCTAAGATCATTCTCCTTTAAGGAGTTTTCATTGTCTAACCATGAAAACTGACAAATGAACAAAAACATGCAATCAAATAATGAGTCAGCTACTTACTAGTTGGTGGCGCTTTATACTACCATATATACTAAGATGAGAGCAATTAGTAGACTGTTTATATCATTGCAATTGGTAAGCAACTGCAGTGGCTTTGTTGGGAGCGGCGGAGGCCGCGCTACGACTCATCTTTTGTCGACAACAAATAACAATTTATCAACATTACCCTCAGTGGCAGAGCCCAACGTAGTATTGGAAAAGGTTTTCAGTGAAGATAAACGTCCTATAATATTGTTTGATGGAGTATGTAATCTCTGTAATAATGCAATAAACTTGGCACTTGATTGGGATCCTTCCGGCAAATTAAGATTCGCAGCTTTGCAATCCAATGTCGGTCGATCGTTATTACAATCGCATGGAAGAGAAGCAGATGATATCAGTAGTATAGTATTCGTCACCAACTCAGGAGGAGCATATACAAAATCGGATGCAATACTAGGGATCACTGAAGAATTAAATCCACTGCCCATACTACCGCTAAAACCATTTGCAAAGATTGCAAGCAATATTGTTCCACAATTTTTACGAGATTTGATATATGACGGTGTTGCAGACAATCGATATTCAATCATGGGAAAGAGAGATAAATGTAGAATAGACTATGATGGAGAGTTTACTGATAGATTTGTAGATGATGCACTGGCAAATGCATAAG
>Ga0075439_11148_pt2 | contig 35418 bp, 22 predicted proteins | sample MintriSingleCell_FD_74264 | JGI IMG/M metagenome (GOLD analysis project Ga0075439, IMG submission 74264) | Marine eukaryotic communities from Monterey Bay, USA to study complex ecological interactions - Minidiscus trioculatus JGI Plate_4_G5... | ecosystem: Environmental > Aquatic > Marine >... | reverse complement strand
CAAGCACGCCGTATCTGAGGGTACCAAGGCCGTTACCAAGTTCTCCTCTGCCTAAGCATTATATTGCAGTGGTAGGATGATGATATTTAGTACAAATATTATGTATTAAAAGTATAGTCTCTTCGGAGGATGTATTTTAATGCTAAACAACAAACAGGATTTTCTAAAATCCGCCCTGATACTCAAAGAAAAAAATTATGTACCATCTTTTGATTATTGACTTTATTTTATAATGTGATATGTGTTTGCAGTGGCGTATGCACTGCACATCAACCACTTTGCCCACAAGCGAGCACCTTAGTAGAAACAATCAGGGCTTGGCTAAAGGCGGCATGAGAATATTTACATTATGCACGGTTTGTTAATTCACTTGACACTGCTATTTGGTGCAGAGCTATGACGAATGGCGGGCATTTTTCCCCTCCTTAAAGCATCAGCCGACTTTGGTTTCTTCAACCTTTGTTTCATGGCTGGAGATTGACTCAACTGTCGAGCAGTACCACTCTTGACAGCAGTAGCTCCTTTTCTCTCAGCAAGAAGACTTCTTTTAGGAACAGAAGACTCAGGTTGCTTCTTCTGCTCCCGAATATCAACTATGCACAATGTCTTGACTGCAAAGGCAGTAGACTCCAATTCATCTATGGTCTCTGATGCACCTAACGCTTCAATCTTACCTCCTGGATGCACCATGACCTTGTGTATTCTCTCAGATCGTTCGAGGGCATCGGCAATAACTTTTATTCCACTAATGCTTATACGATTTTCACGTAAGTCGATGTATTTCAATGCACTCCTCTCACCCAGAACAGCCGCAAGTGCTCGAGCACCATCATCACTGATATTGTTCTTCCTAAAATGCATCTCTTCAATTGTGATATTATTCCGAAGCATGGCAGCTACAACATGAACCTCTTCATCACCCAAGCTGGACTATGATGTAAATGAGAAAATACATATTGAGATGGATTTGATGTTAACAACATTTAAATATAATCATACCAACTCACCTCTGGAAGGTTTATTCTGCCCGCACCAACACCACCAACCTCCTGCCTATCCTCTTCACATCCAGGCTCGCCCAAGCTCACTGATGCTTTCACAGCACGGATATATCTCAAGAGGATACGTCTCTTCGACTCCTCTTCCTTGAACACATCTGTTTGTATCTTATTCAACTCAGATTCATAACGATTTACATCTTCATCTCGTAATTTCAAATCTTCTTTGACTATGTCCAACTGCTCTTCACCAAACAATATCGCACCATATAGCTCAGCAATCTTTTTTACTAGTGGTTCCTGGGAGTTTTTACTCTTTAGTACCTTGCGCAAGAAGGTGTTACAACTCTTCTCTTCTATCCACACTTTATCCTTTGGAGTTTTGCCACTTATAACAGCATGACCCAAAGATGGTCTACTATCGACAAAGAAACGAAGTTGTCCTCCTGCAAGGCTATCAGTCTTTGCCTTGGATTGGATAGCTCGTCTCTCTTCTTGGAGTGATTGATCTTCTTGTAGTTTAAGCGTGTGCTCAATAGATTGGTGTTTGATATTCATTTCCTTCAACTCCTTGTCAGACTGTTGCAACTTTTCATTAGCATCTCTAGCACTCTCATCTGCCTGTGTTAGTTTTGTTTGTAATGTTTCACATCGTTGTGTTACATCTTGTAGTTGTGATTCCATCTTTTTAATCTCACTTTGCTGCACAGATCGTGCCTCCTCATCTGTTTGTAGTCTATTGAGTAGAAAAGCTAACCGACCATCCATTGTTCGTACCTTTTCATTAGCAACCTTACTCGCCTCCTCCTCACGTATTCTACACTTGGCTTCTTCCTTTAACTTTTGACCCAATTGTGAATTGACCTTCTTCAAACCTCGCAGTTGATCATCGACAATACGCTTATCTGCCTCAACTTTTTCTCGTACTCTTCGCTGATTGGCATTATCTTCAATAATTTTAGTTTGTTGCTTCTTTAGTGCAAACAACTCCTGCTCCTTCTTGGTAAGTGCCTCCATAGATTTCTTCTTACCAAGCTCTGCAAGCTTGAGTCGCTCGAGTAGTTGAAATACCTTTTCTGCCATTTCACGTAACTGATCTCCATTATCACGGGCCTCGGCCTCCAACTTGAGTCTATCCTGCTCTAATTCTTGCAGTTTGGAAGATAGCTCTTTATTCTCAGCCGATGTTGCCTGGAAATCAATTGACAGTGTACGCTTGGAATTATCTTGACTAATACGAGCACTCGTTTCTAGTTGTAGTGCAGTTTGTAGCTCTGATGACTTTTGACGCAACTCTTGTACATTCTGTTCCATCTCCTTCATGTGATCATTTGCCTGCCTATTCGCTTCTTCCTGCGATTGTAGCTTTCCCAGCAATTGATATTGTTTCTCCTTCCTCAGCCGTAGCTGTTCTTGCACTGCATCCAACTCAACAGTGGAATGTATAGTCAACTCGGAATTCTGCTTCTTTAGCTGTGCAACTTCTGAACGAAGTACTCGAATCTCTTGCGTCTTGAGATGATTCTCACGTATAGCAGCTCTGGCACTATCGTCTGATTCTTTTGACGATTGAATGAGAGTATTGTACTTTTCACCCATATCCTGCAATTCGCTTCTACATATCTCCAACTCGGAATTATTCTTGGCAGTATTAGCCTCTTCACGTTCAAGTAAGTTGAACAGTTCAGCATTCTTAGTTGTCATTGTCTTTAGTTGGTCACAACAATCTTCATAATCTGATTTCACTTCCTCCAATTCTGTCTCAGCTGACTTGGTTCGTGCTGTCAGATTGAAGTTGCTCTCTCTCAATGTTTTATTCTCTTCCTCAAGTGTGATATGTTCATTCTGAAGAGTCTCAAGCTCTTCCTCCGCACGGTCCAATGATGTTATTAACTCAACATTCTGCGAGGAAAGTATACGGCATTGTTCCTGTTTCATTGTCTGTCTGTGTTCTTTACCTGCCTGCAAGTCCTGTAAGGATCGCCGCGGCTCTAATACATGTTCATCGCCCATACTTATTGTGAATATGTGCGGAGGAATAAGCGTTGGCGATTATGTATATATTGTTGTAGTTGTAGGGTGGTTATTTGAATTTTGGAGCTCTAATTCAGAGAATGGATGAGAACGTCCAAATGTATGCCCTGGCCCCTTGATTCGCAGGAGAGATGACCATTGATCACTGATGCTCACTGTGTGGTTGAAGTTTCATAACCAAAGCTTTATTCTAATATGTCTTTCTAGTCTCTACTCGACTTCGTCCTTACAAAATAAATAAAACGAAACACTCCCCGTAAAAAATAAACGTACTTCAGTCTCTTATCTCAGCCACCATACATTTATTGCAATACGTATTAGAATGGTATTATGATTGAAGAGTTCATCGGTAACGGTAGCAACAAAGCTGCTAGCCCTATCGACAAGCAGTCGGATGATGATGGATACAACCTCAATGATACTACACAGTTATCACTCCCCTCATCGTTTGACGACTCGTTGTGTCTAAGCCTCTATCAAGACATTTTAGATCGAGGACACCACAACAATGTAGATGAGAAGACGACTAACAATGATAATCATCTGGAATCCAAAGTACGCCAACTCTTATCAACAAACCTTGAGCTCAAGGAGAGATGTAGGCTCTTCGATACCCTCAAGAAGAATTCAAGTGATTTAGAAGCCGAAAACGTAGAGCTTCGATCTCAACTGCAACATCAAATAACATTGAACAAGGAGAATCAAAAACAAATACTTGAATACAGACAAAAGATTCATCTCATTAGTATAGACCTTGAGCACTCCAAAAATGAAGGCAAGCTGTACTTGAATAGAGCCGAGAAGTCTGAGAAAGATCATACTTCTTGTGCCTCCGAGTTGAAGAGAACTCAACACAAGTATGAACAGGATATCAGCCGTCTGATAAGTGAACAGGACATATTGAAAGCCAGTTGTGAACAGAAGGTATCACAAATGAGGGATGAGATGTTATCCTCACGTACTGTTCAAAATGACGCTTTTGCTAGAGAGTCCAAGTTATTACTTGATGCTCGTGACGCAGCAGTTGATCAAACATCGCTCTTGCGTCAAGAATTGGCTAGTCTTCGTGTTGATAAAGAGACAAAAGATGCTGAGATGACCGATTACACTAAAGAGCTCGAGAGACAACTAGCAGATGTTCGTGCATCTTTGAAGATACGATCATCAGAGCTGAATACTCTCAGTCTGAGCCATGATCGTTTAGTATCCGAAGCCAGTGTAACCAATGATGAGAATACAAAGATTAAAGAATCCTTGGTTCAAATGCAGACAAAGTGTACCAAACTGGAGATGTCAGTCCACCAGAAAGATGAAGCACTCAAGATTTATCACCACGAAGATTTACTCGTAGACATTGATGTGAATGTAGATCCAACTAACTCTTCAGATGACTTCTTCTCCGGTCGTAGATCGATCGTCAAGAATAGTGTAGCACTAGCGCGCAAGTGCCGTGAACTACAGGGGCTGCTAAACAAGCAGGATACAGAACTATCTCTATCGAGAGAGAAGCTTGAGACACTAACAAGAAAAGAAGAATCCAATGTTAGAATGTTTAAGGAGCTTGCTACACAGAGTAACAAAAATGCATCCACTTACATTATATCCGCACTGGAGCAAAGAGATGAAGAGATACTCAAGCTCAGTTCCAAGATTAATATTCTTCAGACTGATCTAAACAAGGTTGTTCAAGAGAGGGATAATGTATCATCTCAATTAACTCATCTACTTGAGCGTCGGGAACAATTGTCTGAGATGAAAGGTCTCTTGGAAAATGTACAACGTTCTACAACTTCTGATACCAATATGGGAGCTACCACTACACCACAACGACTTGATAATAGTTGTTGCGTAGACGATTGTGATAATGATGATGATATATTTGAGCATATGATTCATCGTAGTTATACATCACTGCAGTTGTCAAACAGCAAGAAGAAAGCATAGATGATTGTCATACTCTTTAGTTGGTAATAATACTATAACCTAGTTTGTATAATACTACTAACCACCATTTTCACATATCACATCACATTATGCTCGATGCATAAAAGAGCAAGTGATAGTATGTTGTATCTTTGGTAGACAACTAACCGTGTAGAATCAATAATATCAAACTATATCCATATCATATGTAACATCCCATCAATATTTACATGATAATATATCTAATATTTTCATTTATTAATGTTGAAGTAAGCTGTTAGTTGATACTATTTAGCCTTTAGCTATCTTCATGATTGGTATCCTTCGACGAAAAATCGTCAACTCTCGCGATTCGCGATCAACTCATTACAATACTAGATTTGACGACGATGTTGCCTCTTCTTCACCTTATAATAATACCGACATTATCTACCGCATTTGTATCAACATATAATTTGCAAACATATAATACTTGTTGTGCCGCTATGGGAAGTTTATCTTGGACTTCAGGTACTGATATATTGAACTCAAATCCATCATCTTTATCAAATTGTTCAAATAGTAGGCCGCAACTGGCTAAAGATGAGGAGTATGCTTCTGCAATTCTTACTGCATGGAAAGAGGAAGTTGCTACACGGAATATAGGAGGCGATGAAACGTCAGTATCATCACCAATAACATACCAATGCAATGATGAATCATCTTTGTATGGTCATATCTATAGACGATCATCTTCTACAACTAACAATGATACTATTGAAGAAAGATCATTACCAGGAATTATATTATTTCATACAGGTGCAGGACCGCGTGAGTAGTATCGTGCATTGATTTGCAATATCATGCTTCAGCAGTTGAACTCATCTATCCTTCTCCCGCCGTTCATGTAGAAGATATATTTCTAAGATGGAAAGCTGACTCTTTAGTTGTTCAAACTGGATGCGTAGTCTTAATAGCGGATATCCTCGGAGATGAAACTGGATGGGCTTGGCACGATAGAGAAAAGTATGACACAGTGAGAAAGAAAGTACTATTACCAAATGAGAATGGTGAAAGGAAACAATTAACAAGTAGAGTACAAGCAGCAATAGACACAATATCAACACAACATGGTGTTGATAAAGGTAGAATTGGAGTTATGGGATTCTGCTTAGGTGGGCATCCTGTATTGGAATTAGCAAGGATGAAGAACCCATCCGTCAAAGCATTAGTTACATTCCACGGTGTCTTCGATAGTATTAAGAAACTGAGCCCGGTCTCAATTGGTCAAGATGTTGCAAATTGCAATGTACTCGTTTGTAGTGGCGCTGATGATCCATTTGTTGCAGACGAAGATCTAAGTGAAGCAATGGTAATGTTTAAAGATTTGGGATATCAAAGCAAACTGATGAAGTTTCAGAATACAAGTAAGTATCATTCAGAGTTGATATGTTCTTCTCAACTTTCCCGCGCACTACTTACCTCTTCTTTTACTCACATCACAAATGACTGAAGGACATGGATTTACCAATCCAGCACAAGATTTTAACACAAATGCATCATTTGCTTACGACGATGAAGCATACCACAAATCTTGGTCGGCGGCACTCGAGCTAATGAAAAGATTATAATAGCTCACGAGTTGAAACTGAAACAGCATACGCCATAATTTATATCTACGCTTTTTAATCTTCTTTGCACAATATAATAGCTATAATTAGCAATGTAATCATTCATACTTAGGATCTCCTAAGAAGTAAGCGGATAAGACAACTGACGATCTCCCCTTCTTTCAGGTATCTTTACCGGCAGTGGGTATCCTAAATATCTTTCGTCGAGACTCGAGACAAGTGTTATACATATTACATAGGTTTGATAGGATAATGATATCATCGTAGAAGTCTAGAGCTTTATCTTGGGCGGCTCATTTTTTATTTGCATTTTGTTGTCTCACTCGCCCTCTCACTCCTCACTCACTCACGGCTCACAGTATTAATTAATTGGGAGTCTTTAACTAAATGGGAAATATGATCTATCCGTCTTGCCGTCTTAGTGATGTTGATAGTTGATACGATTGTTGATTAGGTAGGTGTTGTTAGATAGAGGTATTAGATGAAAGAAGCCTGCAGCTGCCGCGTAACAATAAGCAGAAATACTAGCCAATTATTAGCTTTTATATTGCAATAATAGCATCTTTTGATTACAAAGTTTATGAACACAAACATCGTAGATATCGACATCGTATTAGAAGTGAACAAAAATCAATCTTTTGATTACCTACAAACACAAACGATATCAGACATAATCTATACAAGCAGTGAAGACAATCAATACGCACCTAATAACAATACCAGACGATGGCCATCAAAGCAGCTCCTAAAGTTGAAAAGGCAGAAGCACAAGCTGCTAAACCAAAGGAAGCGCCAATAGCCAAGACACCTCTAGAATCATCTGCAGTTGTTGCAGACAAACCGTCTCATGCAGGAGCTGCTTATGCAGATCTACCAACAGAACGAGGTTCGTGTATGTCTGAAAGTGTAACTCCATTCTCTCAATCTACAAAGGATAATTCAAAGTTGAGTGTAGATGAACTACGATCTTGTCATACAATAGTATTCGAATCACAGGCAGCAGTTATTATTGGCCCTGCCGATAAAAGTATATGCAAGAGGATATTACCGCTCCTATTCGATGAGAGAGACTTTTTATCATATGGAGTAAGTTATTATTACATATTATGATATGATATGATTGTGAAATGATATATGTCAACTAACTGTTCTCAAATCCACATAATCTTGGTAGGAAGTGAAAAGATATATTCTAGTCACATCAAATAGTACAATATTCGTATATGCCGACAAAACAGATCCATCTCCACTGTATATTATTGAACTGAATGGTTTGATATCTAAAAAAGAAGATTCTAATAATCCAGACTTTTATTCACATACCATAAGTCCAGAAGCAAATACTGGACTACCATTTCAGAACAAAAGCAGAGAATCATTGGATAGTGTATTGTTAAAGAGAAGAGAAGGAACAAAGGATAAGATTGCATTTCAGTTTGCATTTGATAAGGTTGAAGCTGGGGAGAATGCATCAGATGAGTTTGTTACTGCTGTCGAATCGAATGCTACAAAAGATGTGAAAGTATAATTGTGCATATCATGTCATCATGCACTCAACACAATCTGCAAAGATAGTCTGACAAATATGTAGTTTTAATGTAACATTGATTTTGTTTTCTTAATTACTTTACAATTGCTATCTAATAACACCTGACCTTTAAGCTTGGTCATGAGTTCCTAAAAAGAAAATATAACATATACTTGTGTTTACCGCACGCCACTGGCCACTTTCTAGAGAGATAAAAACTTCACGCTGCTCGTGATGAGAATGAAGTACTTCTATGTAGTGAAGACTGACGTTGGAAAGACTTGGCAAGAAGATGTTGATATGAACAACTTCGTGTCATTTTTAAGGACTTGACATTCTGGTAAGAAGAACTTCGTGTCAACAATACGGCCTTGTTCTCGGCATTGGAATGAAGACAACTTGGCGGTGTATACTTGGAAGGTCTAGGCTTTAATCGGATTGTTGGAATTGCAAATGACTTCCTTCTTGTATCGGTGCACCTGACATCTCTAGAAATGGTGACACCGCCGAGGTCGTCCCCCAATACACTATCTAATGTAGTGATGTCATCGTCGAGACATGTCGGCATTGTAGGACAGGAGGCCTTTATATCGCAATACCTCTGCTGATTTCTTGGATGAGAGGGGCACAGTAATATATTGCATATGTCATTGGGCTTGGGGGTGAGATACGACATTTTAGGGGTCTTTTATAATTATTGCAATAGAGTGTTAGAGTCGAATATTTATGTTGGTTTATGTCTTGTGGACGTAGATATTGTAGATGTTTTCGAATGGAAGTATACGAGCGTATAGAGAGTAGAATTATATATATATTGATTATGAGATGATAAGTCAAGTAGTTGATTGTATTGTTCTCGGCATGTCATTGGAATTACAGCCTCAATGCCGTAGAAAAAGATGTCAATTAATCACGATATTGTACTGTGCATTTTTTTTTGTACGACATAAAAAAAAATGTTCGACAGGCCTTTCCAAAGATCAATAAACACAATACCCTAGTATGATGGATTCTAAGTCTAAAGAGTATCAAAGCAGTGACATTCTCACTCAACATAAAGACAATAACAAAGACAATGCCAAGTGTTCAATCAAAGAGTTTACAAGTAAACGACGAGAAATCCTCTTGTTGAACATCTCAATTGAAACTGAAAAGGAGAAGATTGCAAGCTTGCACTCAGATCTTCGTAAGTAGATTAAAGTTATGTTGTATACAACTTCCAGCTCCGTTCACGTACACTAACTCATCTCATTTGCTCCCCAAAAGGTTCTAAAGAGACTGCCTTGGAAGAAAAAGAGACGGCACTGGCAAAGGAAATTGAACGCTTTGATTCCCTATTACAAGAGAGGATGACGCAACAACAACTGCCAAAGACCTTGAGGAGCAAGAGTTGATTAGACGGGAGAAAGAGAACACAGTATCTGATCTGACTCAACAACTAAGCATTATTGAACTCAAGCTCAAAGAAGACAATGTTTGATGAATGCACCTAAATCATCCGATGAATCTCTTAGCTTAGAAGATTCATATCAGAACATAAATCACATATATCATCACTCCTCTTATGTTAGTCCTTCCAAGTTCATATATACACCATAACTTACTTTCATATGATCGATGTAGAAACATACACGCTTCGACTCAACGTCTCCGGCTTGATTTTCTGTTTGAGCCACTTGAAGGGGTAGCAGCTGCCTTCCTTTTTCTTCCCTTCTTCTCCACAATCTCTTCCTCCTCTTCCTCATCACCATCGATTGAGACCTTTTGTGTAATAAAGGTATTGAAGAGCCATGTTGTTGTTAATAAATGGCCTCCCAACTTTGTCACTCTTTTTACCCCCTTATCAGAAGTCTGCTTGGCTAATGGAGGATCATTTGTTATCATGATCGTCTTTTCGGGATTGGTAACGGCAGACTCTGAGAGTGAAGTGAGCTGAGTTGCACCCGAGGCAGAGAGTAGCAATTGGAACTCTTTTGCACTAGGTGCCTTGTTGCCTGCAACTCCTTTTGTGATGTACACATACCAGCCTCCTAAGACGCCTCCATTGTTAAGACGAGCTTCGTTGCCATTCTTTAAAGTCTCCTTCATGGTAAAGTTGTATGTCTTCTCCGCCTGCTTATCATTTAGTATAAACTTACTAGTATCGAGAACTTTCTGCTCCTTGGCAGACTGCTCTAGCCACTTAAGTTTTAGAATACGATCAGTCTTGCAGAGACATATCATGAGTTTTGGTGTACGTCTAAGCTTTGTTTTACCATCACTCGCAATAACATCTAAGAGGGTAGAAAAAGCAAGTGTGTTTGGTGAGAATGAGGAGTAAACAGTCGTTCAATCAAACAAAACATTACTTACGGGTTGCAGTCGATGCGTCTTCGATCTTTGAAACAAGTTGAGCACCTATATCATCAATCATTTGAAGTTGTTTCTTGCTTGGTTCAATACCTGTAAACATGATACGAATTGCTCCTGAATCATGTTTACGTTTTCCAGTGGAGGTCGTAGCAGCTCCCCGTTTTCTCTTTGTTCGACTTGACTTTGGTGTTGATAGATCCTCCTTTTCATCATCAGCAGCTTCTTCTTCTTCTTTAGCGACTGTTGTTTCCTCCTCGTCTGAGGCAGCATCCTGCTGCTCAGGTGGTTCTTTATTATCAGGTGAGGGTGATTTGATTGGCTTCTCTGGTGCATCTTCCTTTGCCTTTGGAGTTTCCTCTTCCTCATCATGCCCCTCTTCTTCTTCTTCCTCTTCCTTTCCCTTATTATCATCAACATTATTAGACTTTTGAGACGAATCCGCATCTTTCGCAAGGCTTTCTTCTTCTGGTTTGGCCGAAGCTATATTTGAAGAATCCTCTTGTGACTTAGGTAATGCTGCAGAAGTAGATTCTTCGTCATCTCCTTCTATAGTTTTCAGAGATGCACTAGTAGCTTCAGGCTGCTTGTCGACCTGCTCTTCAATCGCCTCTTTGTCATGAGTTGGTGGATCATCGGATGTTGAGGTCTTCGTCTCGTCAACATAACGAGAACTGATGTCCATTTTATCATCTTCAGAGTGATTTGCAGCAGGTGAATCATCCTCTTGGAGTTGAGGCCTCTCCGTGTCATCCTCTTCTTCAGAGTGAGGGGACTTGGCTGGCGAATTGTGTTGAGTCGAATGCCGTAGAAGTGGTTCAGTCTCAGTGGTATAACAATTTGGTTCGGTCTCAGCGTTATAGTTATCTTCAGAGTCCTCAGTTTGTTGATCGTTAATTGGCTTGGAAGGGACCTCTTCTGGTTGAAATGGTTGCTGGGTAGGTTCATCATAACAATGGGAATCATCATCTTTCTTGATAGCCTCATATGACTTGACTGGAGAAGGCTGAGGCTCCATTGTTGGGTATCCTTGAGTAGCTTGATTATCAACATTGCCAGAATCATATCCAACATCTCCTTCGGCAGTTTCAGCTGGTGCATCAGTTTTGTCAGTAACAGAATCTTCATTTGCTGGCATCTTCTGATCCTCATCACATGTAGAGTCGTCATCTTTGTTATCTCCTTTGGCAGTAGTCTCAACATCAAGATTTAGAATGGGGGCATCATCTTTGCTTTCTTCAATATCCTCATTCACAGACTCTTTCTCTTCATTGCCATTACCTTCACTATCTTGCTTTGCAGGTGAAGATATCTGCTGTTCATCATCACAAACAGTAGAGTCGTTGTCTTTCATATCTTCTCCTTTTGACTTGTCAGCAAGTTCTAACTGCGCTACTTCTCGATACGCTTCTTCATTCTCATTTGCAGACATATCTTGGTCCCCATCATTCTCCTCTTCGCCGACGGTCGTGTCATCATCCTTCTCTTCTTGATTGGATGTTTCAGGCTGTGTATCAAGGTTAGTTGGAGGCACAGATAGAGCTTGCTCTTCATCGTTACCTTCATCTGCCATGTTTACTTCTTCTTCATCTCCCACGGTAGTGTCATCATCATCATCTTTCTCTTCATGATTAAATGCTTCAGGCTTTGTATCAAGGTTTGTCGAGGATGCTGCTGTGGCAGATTCTTTTTTGTCTTCAACATCCATATCTTCATCACCCGCTTGCTGTTTATCGTCTGCCACTTTTACTTTATCATCATCGCGCACGGCAGTAACGTCCTCGTCTTTTTCTTCTTGATTAGAAGTTTCAGGCTGGGTATCAAGATTTGTCAGGGGCACAGATTGCTGTTGATCGTTATCTTCAATTGCCATGTCTTCATCTCCCACGGTAGTATCATCGTCATCCTTGGAGGTGTCAGGCGACTCATCAGGTTTTGTAGGGGGTACTGCTGTGGCTTGCACTTCTTTGTTTTTATCCATTGCCAATTTCTCTCCTTCTCCGTCAGTGGTCTCATCATCTTCCTCTTCATTTGCTAGTAGCTTTTGTTCTTCTTTGTTTTCATCGATTGCCAGTATCTGTCCTTCCCCTTCACCGTCAGTAGTTTCATCATCATCTACTTTCTCTTCATTTGCTGGCAGCTTTTCTTCTTCTTCTCCGACGATAGCTGACATCTTTCCTTCTCCTTCTTCGTCGACAGTAGTATCGTCATCGTCCGACATTTTTTGTTCTTCTTTCTCACGATCTTGGATGGGTTCAGATATATCAAGGTTTGCAGAGCCTTTTTGTTCACCGACGTCTTCATTTGCTGCTGGCATCATCTGGTTTGACTCGGTCTCGTTTGACTGATCATCTGTCTTATCCTTTACATTGGTAATCTCATCGTCAAGTTGTTCAACAGTACCAAGATTATGAGTTGTAGGTGTATTATCTTCCATGTTAATGTCGACCGGTGGACTACTCTTCTTTTCAATCTCTTCATTTCTGTCTTCGTCGTCGCATGTCGTAGAATTATCTGACGAGAATGAATGCTCCTCTGTCTTATCCTTTATATTCTGTGGAATGTTAAATGCTTGTGTCTTATCACCATCAGGACCAGACTCATCAGTCTCACTGCCTTCATTAGCATTTGTGTCTACTTCAAACTTCACAGCAGTGTTCTTCTTTCCATCAGCCGGTGTAAGCGAAAGTAACTCTTGATCTGAATCATTATCCCCGTCATCTTCAGTGGTATTTTGATTCTCTGCTGCGGTGAAGAAATTACTTGTTTCCTGACTCTTTCCAGTGTCGTCTGGGTCAGGATCCGGGTATTCCACTTCCAACGGTGGTGCCTTCTCTGAAGGTGCAAGTTTCCCGTCATCAGTATCACCACCACTCCCTACCTCCCCGTCAACCTTCAAACCACCAGTCTTTGTAGAAGTGTCGTCCTTTTCAGCATCTTTCATCACTTGAACTTCTTCCTTCTCCTTATTCTCGGCTGACGAACGATCATCTGTAGTAGTAATACCTGAAACATAATCCTGTTCCTTCACTGCAACTTCTCCTGATAGATAGGATGAGAATGATTTTGTTGATTCGGCACTGTTGTTGTTTGTATTGTCCAATTCATCTTCTCCCATTTTCTCTTCTTGAGGAGCTACTACTGCAGTAGCAATATTGGTACTTGTACCACTTGATAGATATTCCAACTTATAACATACTTCTTTATTACCACTACCACCACTATTCTGACAGAGTATAATACGATCACCAACTTGTAATACTCTCAATTGTCTTCGGGGTAATAATTCACGAATATGGTATAATAACTTTCCATTTTCATCTGTATCAACTTCATTCTTGGTTGGAGTACTATTTAATTCTTTTTCATCATCAGTACCATATCCACTTGTCGTATTATCACTATCAATTGACATCCCGTCTTCTTTATCTTCATTTTGTTGGTTGCTCTTTTCTTTTTCTTCCCTTGATAGTGATTTGTTATTGCTTGATTCACTACTTTTTGATATTACCTTTCGTGCAATGAAGAATTTCAATTCATTGCCATCAGTACTATTATCATCGCTATCAGTATCCAATCGAATATCTTTTACTGCAATACAATTACTTATATTGTCAACATCAATACATAATACTGCAGTACTATTATTATTACTGAGTTTATCTCCTTTTTGAGTTTCATTTGCTACCGATTCGGATGTACCGTCATATTCAGCAGTGGAGCCTTTGATATGACCATTGTTGTTATCAATGTATAATTTCTGATATCCCTTTACTATGGATATTGATTTGTGTGGTGTACCATCATCATTACTTGAGACAGTCACAAAATTCTCACCCTCTGATAGGCTCGTCAACTCCACCGTGACCCCATCTCTGCATACATTATTATTAATATTAGTAGTTGAATCTTCTACATTCTTAGTAGTAGTACCAGCAAAATCAGACGATGGTATACGCCACTTTGCAATAGTATGATGTACCTTCTTATGTTCTTGTTTGTCAACATTAATTTGGCTTGGTGCTGTTTGTTGTTGAGTTGGAGGTATGCGGCCTCTTTGACCGGTGACAACATTTGTAGGCATATTGCTGAAACTGAAGGAGGTTTATAAATACGGAATACAATATTTGAAGGGGGGTATTATTATTATGTTGATAAGACAAAGTGCTAAGAGTTATTCTAGAAATCCCAAAAAAAGATACATATCTCTGAATTAAGAGGCTCACGGATAACACCAATATAATCCTAGGCCAATACTACACGGTTTATTTTATCATGAGCCAACATACATATCTTTGTGTAGAAATAGCAACAACTTACACAATACATCACCTAAATTTGGCATACATGAATACCTTCAGAACTGTATAGAAGCACCTCCTATGTTTGCCAACAAGGGTTCCTGTTTTGCAATTGCCATGTATGGAGCGGCGGATCCAGTATTACCACGTCGTTGTCCGCCTCTAACCCCTCGCTCTCTCGCCGCCCAAGCATTGCCCCCTGTATTACCCCCGCGTCGTTTAGTTGATCGTTTCTTATACGATCGTTTTCTCCTCCTTTTTGCACCTGGAGCTTTGGCTTTGGAAGATGTCGTCTTTGACGCAGTTGTCTTTCTTCGTCTTTTAGTTGTTGGCTTGGATGTTGTAGTCTCTGTTGTCATTGACAATCCAGGCAAAGAAGTTGCTCTTCTCTTCCTCCTTCCACCAGACTTTCTCTTTGTACCAGTTGTTGTTGTTGTATCATCACCTTTCTTCTTTGCCAATCTAACTCCATTCACACCTGTTCCTGATCCACCACTTAAATCATTCCGACCATTCATACACGCATAATCAGAAGCCTTCTTTAAATTGAATCCATTACTACTAGCTTGAATTGGAGTTGATCGTCGTTTCCGCTGCTGCCATGAAGGCAGTTGTCTTTGTTGTCTTGCTAACTCTGGAGAAGGAATGGGTCTACTTTCTACCTCAGACAGTTCACTATCTGAATCCCCAATATCAATTGTATATGCTTCTGGATGCTTGGGAGGAGAACGTTTACGTCTGCGTTTCTTATCTGATTTGTTGTTTTCTTTTCCTGTCATATCCTTCCCCGCTGGCATTTTAACATCGAGCTCACACACACTATTATCGTCTTCTTGTTGTTCATTTTGCTCATCGTCTTCACTATCAAGAAGTTCAACACATTCAACAATTGAATTAATCTTCAATGAGTTTTCCTTTTTCATTTCATCTTCTTCATTATCAACAAGATCACCATAGTGCCCGTCATCTTCAATACGACAGCCGTCACTCTCTTCTTCCTCTTCACTATCATCATCACTACTACTACTACCACTTTCAGATTCATCTGAGCTTTCATAATTCTGTTCAAAGGAAGCAAAGGCATTCCAACCTGCATTATTATTATTATTTCTAACCCTACCATCATTAATCTCTTCTTTGTCTTTAATACTACGATCTTCGGCCGAATCATCATCATCCGAGCTTTCAAAATTTGATTGTAATGAAGCAAATGCATCCCATTTCTTTCCTCCGCCATCTTTAGATTTACCATTTTGTTTTATATCATTTTGATCCTCTTGTGTTGGTGCATGTGGTTGTTTTCTATTATCGAATTGTTGGGGTGATTCATTATCTACACCCGTATTTATTGATTGGTGGGTATTATTATTATAATTAATGTCACAAGGTTGTGTATTACCCTCAACCTCAATACTACTGGCTGGTATATCAATACCACTAAGTTGCGAGGTAGATGGTTCACCTGAAACATCATTTTCTATACGCTCGGCATTACACATCGAACAGGCTAGATGGTCACTGTTCGTATTCAACCACGTACACGATTTACAAACCCATGCCATCCTTCAGTTACAACATATACTAGGATTGATATTACTAGATATTATATACAATATTATTTGCTATCAGCAGATCGTATCAATGATACAAGAAATCTAGTATGTATGTAATTGATTTTAGAGAAGCCGGTATCCTTTTCTCATGAAAAGGCTCTTATATTTATTAGCTACAGTCTCCACCTCTAGTTAGGCTTGCCCTAATCATATATCATTACATTTCACACCCTAATGTCTAAGCTTTCAATTCCGACAAGTAATTCTGTTGGGCTTCATCTGACTCTTCTAAAAAGTCTTTCACTTCTGAAATTAGATTTGAGATCTTATCATTGGTATCGACTACCTCAGCCGCTAGTCCTCTTGAATTGTAAGCAGATGTTTGAGTATCCTTCTTTGCGGCGGCACTCTTTGGACTTAGTAGCCGAATCTGTCTCATCTCTTCCTCCAGAGCTTTATTCTCTAGCATCAACTTTTCACTTGGTGATAATGGGACCTTAAAGGTCTCGGTTTCGTCAAAGTTGAATTTACTATCATGAACAGAGGGCGTGGAAGAAGACTTTCTGTAACTCGAATAACGAAGCTTTGCCTTCTCAAATCGCTTAGTGTTGTATCTTCGACCTGTATTCGATATGAGTCGACTATCATCGTTGGTATTTAATGTATTATCGGTTGATGGTACTGCAGTACTGGCGACTGTATCTTTACAGTCGTCATCGTTCTTATTCATATCTCCAAGGCATACTCGCATCTTGTCCATATTAAGTTGATGTTGCAGTCTCATCTTCTCAATACGTTCTTGTACTTCCATATCAATCTTACTTTGAGTTCTTGGTGTATATACGCTTGTATGCTCCTTCGGTTGATGAGCAATACTTGAGGGAGTGTTGGGTGACGACGGTTCAATGTTCTCTTCCTGACTTGGAGAGTCGGCTACTGAGGATGATCTAATCTTACCAATTTGTTCGTCATGTCGTCTTTTAATCTGCTCAATTTTATCCCATGCCCTTGGTGTAAGATCGACACTTCCATAGTATGGTGGCTGAGGAGAGGGAGGTACAACTGAAGTATGCTCAAGTGCTACCCCAGTGTCATTCTGTGGCTCATCCCCTTCTTGGTGGTCTTCTTGTTGGTCTATGGAAAGACTAATCTCTTCAGACACTTCCGAAGAAGACTTAGCTATCTCTTCATCATTAACTTCTTCTCTGTCTATGGAAACAGGCTCACTCGTTCCAGACTTGGTATCCTCATAATGCTCCGACATTGAGTAGGCTAAGCCATCCCAGTTCACAGAAGAGTCAAAGGATGGTAATCCATCTTGATTCTCTCCTCCTTCTTTTGAGTCTACTTTTAAGTTGGGAAACATATCATCATCAACTTCTCCTGGTGGTACCCCTTCTGTAGCATCCTTTGAATCATCGAGCTCGAGCTCATCCAAGTTAACAACATCATCGCCTTGACTTTCCTCCTCTGTACAATCATCCTTATGTAGACTATCAAGTGCTTCATTGGCATTATTGACCATCTTTTGTGCACGGCTAAGTGTATCATCCGAGGAAGAAGTGGTGTGATGTGTATTACCCAACGGAGAAGCGGGCGGAGTATGGTTCAATTTACGACCCATGAGTGTGTCTTCAAGGAATGTAGATGATAAAGAACCGCCAGTAACCTTCTTCTTATACTCATATGATTGTGCCTTATTGGAGTGACGAGGAGATGGTTGTTTTCTCCCCTGAATAACACTATTGCGAGTCAATGAAAGTTCAAATGATGAAATGATCTCATCAAAGTGCTTATTCGCCTCTTCATCAGTTGTATAGTTGTGTTTCTTCTCGATATCTGGATTTGAAGACGAGATAGAGTTGTCCGGATATATATCATCTTCATTGCTGAATGATAAATTGATCTCTTGATTCGTGTATTCTCGTGAACTTTCTTCTCGGATATGTTCAACAACGTCATCCCTCTTTACTATCTTCTCCCCGGCTTTCTTCAGTGAGGGAGGTTCTTCCTCAATTACTTCTTTGTCCTCAACCAAATCCTGAATATTATCTTCATCCATCCAATACCTATCATTCATACTATTTGGACTAATTGCATTTGATACCGCAAGTTGTGCAGCTAAAATTGGATCATAGTCATCTTCATTCACAATTTGTGGCTCCTCTGCAGAAGATGAACTATCAGCACCTAAACTAAATTCCATCATATCATGTGATTTCACCATATTATTATTCTCCTCATCACTCATTTCATTTGGTAACAATTTCCATAGCCCACCAGGTATGGCATCAGTGCCATTCTCAGAAAAGATATCACCATTATTTACTTGTGATGATGATACTTCTACCTTATTGGCTATCGCTTCCGCAGCTACCCCATCATCTAAATCCACCTTCCTTCCATTAGATATGTCTCCATTCCTACTCTTTGGTGTTGTACCACTATCAACAATAGCATTATCAATATTCAAATTCCATGCAGTCTGATGTGCCAATTGTAACAAGTATGTGTCACCCACTCCTTTCAAGTTGGCAACTGTTTCACTTTCATTACTAGTTGTTTTATTAGGCGGTTGTTGGTGATGTTGTTTATGCTGGTTATGTAGAGATGGATCGAGTATATCACCATTAATTATTGCCTCACGTTCAGCCATGTAACTAAATTCTGTCACCTCACGTTTAGTAAAGTTAGTAGCAGCGCTGCTATCCTGACGTTGCTCAACACTGCCAACCATAGTGTTATTGTCATTGAGAGGACTTCCAACATCGACAGCTAACGGAACACAATTAATCCAACTTTCAATATTTGTTAATACCTTTTGGAATTGATTAGTTGAAGTAGTGGTAGTTGGATTCTGCTGGTGTTTCTTATCAGGCATTGACCATGACGCTTGAGCTTCATCATCGAGGTTTTTATTATTTTTGTTGAAGGGTGTTGGTATTGCAAATGTTACCAACCGCTGATCAGATTGCTCTGTTGCTGCCGCAGATGTCTCATCCGCAGCTGTTGAATGTGGAAATATACATGCTGTGAAGATGTCAACATCGTCGTCTGCAGCAGCACTGGATTGTTCCATTTTTACAAGGTGTGCACAAGATGTGCTCTTTTTTGTTATGAGTACAATAATAGTAATAACAATATAAACGCCGTTGATCAACTTAAGAAGAACATTGCAACAATTTGTTACTCTCTCCAAGTAGATATGGAGACGCAAGATGCTTGCTAACTATATTGCTTCTTAGTGGCGGCATATTTGCAATATGGCAAACCTCCCGTTCTATCGCCAATTTAACTCTTTCTTTGCCTCTGCCTCCCCAGCATGGACTGCGTGCCTTCTCATTAGAGCTATCTCTAGTGCACCTTATAGATTATATATAAGGTATCTGTATAATCGGTATAGATGTGAGTTTATTTTAGTCCTTACCTCATGTTTATCTGGTTGCGTGCACTCATATTTTGATAGAAGATGTTTGTACCAGATAAGAGTTTCTACCTACTTATATCTTTAATCACATCACAGTGTCAGTCATTTCGTGTATATGCCATGTATGATTGCAGTAGTGTATATATTTTATACTATTTTTATATTAAATCTTTAACAACTTCTGATAGTTGCTAACAAGTTTATAAATATATTCTACTCTTTCATACCGCCTCTTATATTATTGCTCAATACTACACACATTGCACAATCTACAATACTCTTCTTATGTAATGCATCCACAAAGGTACCACACCACAAAAAGAGCTCGATAAAGTGAGTAGTTTTATTATAGGTACCAAAGTTTCTAAGATTAGAAGGAACATGAATGAGATTGTACAAGCAGAGATATTATTTTAATCGTTAAGTACTCTCTCACACAATCTTTCTACAAAATATCATATATCACATAGATAATATACATCAATATACAGAAGGAATAAGAACAATCTAAATCGAGTTAGTTTTGGAACAATGAGTGACGGTGCATCTATGCTTTTTGAGGAGGAGATCATCCTTCTCAACGCACTGAGCTATTTAAGCAAGCGTGAAGTTATTGCTATTGCAGGGACATGTCAGCGTTGGCGTAGCATAGTTCGTGGTCCAAGATTTGCAGCATTAGTAAGAGGACTTGTTGAGGAACACCATCCATCCCTTTTTGAGTATTCATCAACATCATCTTTAAACAATGCAGGGTGGTTTGATCTTTTCGTACGGACAGATGGAATATGTGCTTTGGTTGAAGAAAAGTTTCGAATGCGTCTTGCTTCTGCAACTGGTGGTATACGTTTTGCAGATTATGTTTTTGGGCAGGGTGATGATATACCCCCGCGTAGACATTACGCTTCTCCTACTTCAGGAACGACTACAACGGCTATACCGAATGAATCTGGTCGATTTGAGGAGCCAGTGTATTATGATTGGGGTGCAAACTGGGGTCGAGTCGCTGAACTTCTAGAGACAAGAGAAGTGCAACAGGTATTAATGAGATGTGTGAACAACGTTTCTGAAGGTTACTACTACAAAGAGTGGGACGATGAAACAATTTGGCCATTCCTATTCGTTATGCAACGCCGCCTTGGTAATGGGGAACAAGCAGCCCTCTTGAAAAAGTTCCTTACTCCTTTGCAAGTGCGGGAATTGAATGACATTGCTGCCGATCAATTGCAGACTGATGCAGAGTCTATTCTCTCTTCGGATTGTCTTAAGGATACAGCAGCGTTTTGGGCTTCCGAGGAATTGGAGTCAGGGGAGGAAGTCAATGGAGATGTCGATGGCGATGCTGAGGTTATGGTTGACGAAATGGTAGAACCGTTGGTTGACCGTTTATCCCCCTGTTACAGGAACAGTGATATGCAATTCCAACTTCAAGAAGCTGTAGAGGCAATTATGTATACGAAGAATGGCCCAGTTGGCGACATCCTTCTCTGTACAATCGAAAGAGCGGAAGCATTCCTTCCTTTAAACTACATCCTTGCCAAGCTTGTATCACCCGATGGCACTAAGTTGAAAGTCTGCTCTGGCAGCGGAGGCTATTCTGTTGTGTACGATGAGGGACGCAACATCGTATTCGACAACAACTACTACTTTCTTGATGAACCGGCATCCAAAGCTCTTGAAGAAGCCACAAGAAATCCAATATTCCTAGATAGCTTTGATTACGCTCATTATGATATCATTGATGGGTTATCCTCAGATATCATTGATGGTTCATAGACTGAGGGGAAATTGGTACTAGGACTTTCTAAATATAAATGAACTGTTATATTTCTATTCCTTAAGAAACTTAATTGATACCACTCAATTGGTTGGCTAGATGGTTGAGAGGACGAAGAATGCGACTATGTGGGAAAAGGCATTGAGCTTGGACTCAACTCGTACCATTGGCGTCTGAAAAGGTTGTGATGAAGGCTTGGCACTTGTGGAGTACTCGGAGGTTGAGAACTCATAGATGGCTCATCGGACGGCTGTCATAGAGATAGCAAGAGATAGGTACAAGTTTGTGAGTTGACGGCACTTGAGTTGAAAGATTTTGTGACACATGATATGAGCACTTTTTGATGATGAAAACAAACATTTTACCATCAAACTGAACACCACTACTCATCAGATTGCTCGAGGGGACAGATGAAGGTGCAGCAGTTGTCGTTGGTTACACTGAAGATTGGCTAGATGGTTGAGAGGATGAAGAAGAGGAGGGTAGGGAACTGAACCCAAGAACCTCTTCAGAATATCAATTCTTTAAGCAGTGATATTGATGCTTCTACTGCTTTTCAATCAACCCCAGGACATGTAAAAGGTAGCCCACTATCCAGTGAACCTCCCTGATGAATAAGATGAATAAAAAAGGATTGTGGATGGCTTAGGGGGTACACAAACTTTATTACAATCGATCGAACTTGGGATACGACATTCAAAGTGTCGGGTGATAAGATTAATCCAAAATTTTGTCTTAGCAAAGACTTCAGAGAACCTCAGCCAGAAATCAAGTAGGTGGGTCAAAGTTTCGTTTTCCCAGCCACCTTTGGAAAACACCGGGTCATCAAGTGGTGGTATGCCATCATATAGGTGCTACAATAGTGGTTGTTTGGCATTGTATATGTGTAAAACAAGTCCATGAACACTCCCGCAGGATTCTAAGTCCATCAGCTGTACTTTTACAGCCACGATTGGCGTTTTGGTTGCCTCAGGCGAGTCAAATTTTTGTTTTCCCAACCTGCCAGTGCTTGTCAAAGCCATCTTATGTATAGGTAAGGACTTGGGAATCTCCACTGTGGCATATGCACCACTCATGGTGCAGTTACAACAAGATGGCTACACGTCGAAGGCGAGAGAGTCCCAAAACTTTGAGAGAAACTGAGCCACTCGATTCTTATGTTTGGGTGTGGCTAGTTACCTTCCTGTGCTCTATTTTCCTGCCAGTGATTGTCAAAGCTTTCCCATGTATAGGTAGTATAAGGACTTGGGAATGTGTACTATAGTATATACTCATGGTGGAGTTACAACAAGATGACTACACATCGAAGACGAGAGAATCCCAACTTTGATTTACTCATACTTGGAAACTGAGCCATTTGATTTGTACTTTGATGGGAGTCTCAGCCACTACCTTGTTGTGCTCTATCTTCCTCCGTGTACGTCAAAGACATCTCATGTATAGGTAAGGACTTGGGAATGTTCACTATAGCATATGTATCACTCATGGTGCAGTTACAACAAGATGGCTACACCTCAAAGAGGAGATAATCTGGACTTTTGGAGGGAGATTGAGCTGATTGATTCGGATGTTTAGGTGCCGACTCCTTTTTTGAGGAGCAATCCCATTAAACCTGACTATTGGCTGTATGAAGAATCACAGGCACTGCCCAGGCCGCACCACATCTGGATCAGGCAGCCGCAGAGGACGTGGCGCATCATCAGTTCCGGCTCCCACCTATAAGTGCAACCCTCTCAGGAGTTCATGAACAAGAACATCCCAAAGACCAAAGACGAATGCAGAATGCATCCCAAAGACGAATGAATACCCTCCCCCCAAATGTTGGCCTTGATTATGCACCTGCCAACATGTGCACTGTGTATTTTTATTTGTAATTTTGTAAAGACAATTACAGACCACAGAAGTAGAGGTGGAAATAAGATTGCATGTGACCACTAGAATCAAAGTCAGAAGATCTACTCTGAGCTTGTACTGATCAATTAGTATCCAGGTACCATAGCCATAGCCATAGGACATACTCCAAGATAGCCAAGACAACACCAAACAGCAAACAGCCTAGTATTGGATAGTATAACAACCACTAATCTCTTCCCTAAGGGTGCTAATGACCTCTCCAAATGCTTGAATCAAGTCAGATCAAGTGATACAATATAATAAGTTAGTTTAGTACCATTCAAGGAACAAATAATTACTGAAAGTCTGCTTTAGTGAAGAATACTCTGTTGTATACGATGAGAGGCGCAAGATAGTATACCTCAGGTGTTTCCTACTCAAATATATTTCCGAATACGATTTCATGATTTACACATATGTCATTTGACAGAGCCTTCCAAGTAGGCAACATATTTTCATGATGATCAAGAGTATCGCCAGTGCCAGTATGGCAATATGGCAACCAGTAAAGAATTGGAATTCGGGAGTCTGTCTTGTATTCCAAACTAGATGGTGGTAGGGCATGACATGGATGATGCATGATGTAGGGGACTGTAGTTACAAAAGACTAAAAAAAATCTCAGTAACAGTGATGCACACAACCAAGCAAAAATGGCCCAACCATCTAGATGTAGAAGGCGACTGACTGAGCTTGGACTCAACTCATCGTACCGTCGGTGTCTGGGAAGGTTGTGATGAAGGCTTGGCACTTGTGGAGTACTCGGAGGTTGAGAACTCATAGATGGCTCATCGGACGGCTGTCATAGAGATAGCAAGAGATAGGTACAAGTTTGTGAGTTGACGGCACTTGAGTTGAAAGATTTTGTGACACATGATATGAGCACTTTTTGATGATGAAAACAAACATTTTACCATCAAACTGAACACCACTACTCATCAGATTGCTCGAGGGGACAGATGAAGGTGCAGCAGTTGTCGTTGGTTACACTGAAGATTGGCTAGATGGTTGAGAGGATGAAGAAGAGGAGGGTAGGGAACTGAACCCAAGAACCTCTTCAGAATATCAATTCTTTAAGCAGTGATATTGATGCTTCTACTGCTTTTCAATCAACCCCAGGACATGTAAAAGGTAGCCCACTATCCAGTGAACCTCCCTGATGAATAAAAAAGGATTGTGGATGGCTCAAGGGGTGCAAAAAGCTTCTCTTACCAAGGATCATCTAAAGTTGAGTTAGTGTCAAGTGTCATTGGCGAGGAAGAGGCATTCGGTACTCAGGTCCTACACGTGGAATAATATCTACCTAACAACTAGAGTTGGTGAATTGCAAAACATCATCTCCGCGTCTTCACTGCTTATTGCACCTCATCTATCATATAGATTACTGTTATTAGGTTAATTATTAGTAAATTATGGCGCAATATATTATTTGCTTAGGCCTAGCCTCGATCGAGTGCTTAGAAATTGAGATCATAAATATCATAAATTTTATGAATGTGTTGCCAACGTGCACCGACTTTGCAAACACGCTGGCGTCCAAACTATACAACCTGACCAATGTCCGCCATAGTAAACATCCAGTACGATACCAAACCGTACATATAATCGAATCAGATAGCCTTCATTACGGTACCACCGCCGTCATTCGTACACAGGTATGTAGAAATTTTTCGTTCACGTGATATGTTTATACCACATGCTTGAATCAATATTAAACCAAACTACAACCTAACCATCTAAACCTACCTTCTTTCTTCTTTTATTACTAATATTGGTTCTAGATATATCATCAGCTAGCGTATACCACGGTACCACGGCCTGGTAAGTCCTCGATACAAAAGATACAGTGGACGTGTCGTAATATAATTTTTTATGTACATACAATACACAACACTTACTCTATCTCCACCTAACCCTCTATTCTTTAAATATGGTAATAACACTACAGATTATGTCCAACAATACCGCCAATGCCGACCGCGGCCGTCCCAACTACACAGAACAGTCCGAGAAAGATTTGGATTTAAAACAAGATGAGGAGCAAAATATTATGGTTTCAAACAACCCCGGTGACCCTACCCGTGCCCGCTCCAATGAGGATTATCCCACCGGATATGATGAGGGTAAGGGTACTGTTGGTGGCTCCAGTTGCAAGGGTGGAGGTGAAGTGGATCTTCAAGACTCCGAGTCCGCGTCGTCAGATGATGACACGTCTGGTGCACCGTCTTCTTCGGATGATGATTCGGAGGATGGAGGTTCTGTGTTTAGTGATGTATCGACAACTCCAAAGCAACAGATTGGTTCGCTTCGTATGACACGGGGGCGGAGTAATACGGGTGGCGCATCCAATACGAAGAAAGTTATGGTAGTTGGGGAAGGATTCGCTAAAGGTGAGGTGGATGACCTATCTGGTATTGTCCTCGGTATGTTTGGAGTTGGAGGACAGTGTGGTAACATTTCAGAGGCAGACGTTCTCATTTGTCACCCTGATAATATGGAGCATGTGCGTAACATTGTAGGTGCAAATGGAAAGGAAGGTGCTACTGTTGTCGGAAAAGAATGGCTGGATCGGAATCCTTTGGCCGAGGCCAAATCTGAGAAGTCTGATGCCGAGGCAAAATCTGATGATGAAAGCAAGGTTGGTTCAAGTGATGAGAGTGATGATGAGTAAGTGTTGTTGTATTGTATTAATGTGTTCATATCATATGTTATTGGTATACCAACACATAATATTTTTCATTCCTCATAACATTTATATTACAGGGATAAGAAACCACCCGCAGCGGCACGTCCTTCAGCGGCCGCATTGGTACTTCCTTCAACCAAGAAGAAGAAGAAACATGAGAATGAAGAACTACTGCCAGTGAAAGATCAGGTATCAATCATGAAAGGGTACATGCAGGATGACGACGAGGACGAATTCGAAGAGAGTGCACTTTCCTCCTCGTTCGAGCAACGTAAGAAGAAGCCAGAGGATATCATCCAGGATTTGTGTGCTGATGAGGACCGTTGGAGCTCGTTGAGCCAAGCCTCACTCAAGCAGCGTTCACGTAAATCAACAGCACCAACCGGTGCTTCAGCAAAGGCGGATGCGGGCGGGGGTTTGGATACACCAACTAAGTTATTTTCTCATGAGTTGAGTAGACTTAGCCATAATGAGAGTGGGGTATCGTTCAAAGCAAATGAGTTCTCAACCCCCAACGGGACGGGAGGTGATGAATTACTAAAGAAGTTGGCAAAGGCAGCTGCGTGTATGAGTGGTAGGTATTGCCCTGTATGATTAGTCTTTTTCTACTGATACTTGTATTTTTGCTAACCATAAGTCTTTTCCTCTTTGTTCTATGATATACATCAGGTGACGAACGTAAAACTACAGGTGGCGTTGGCAAAGAGGAATTGACTATTACCGAGATGATTGGTAAGTAGTAAAATTTGTAAGTCTCATCACGTATACTCTCATTTTGTCTGTTTTACTCATTATTACTTTGTATTGTTCAATAATCTGTGCAGCACCACTTACCAAGGAACGTCAAGAGACGTACGGAGAGGGATTTCACGTCCAATACAACGTTTGTGAGAAGAAGTTGGCAAAGCCAAATGCCCAAGCCATCGTACAAGATACCAGAGTGCTGCAGGTGTTAAAGGGTATTCGTGAGAACCCTTGCGTACTGTATTCACACCTGGAAATGCAGAACACTGACGTTCAAGCCAAGATAGAGCGGTTGATTAAGTTAGGAGTTGTAGTGCTCGTATTCACCCCTGGCCGACCTCCATCTGCATACCCTCCAGCCATTGACGAGAGGCAGGAGGAAATCACGTCGATTAATGTTCTCTATGCCTTCTGTGCAAGTAATGATAAACAGAGGAATACTCTGAAAGAGAGAAAGGATGTGCTCTGCGAGGAGTTATCAGAGTTGGATGGTGGCAGGGGAGATTATGATCGCGATGTCTCGGGTGATCAAGGTGGTCAAGGTGATACATATGTTTCGTCGTACAACAAGATGCATCTTGTTGAAGTTGAAGGTCAAGTACCAAAGAAGGATCGTACCAGGGATGATGGTACTAGGCATTGGGCGTCAAGTGATGGTGGTATTCTGATGATAGAAATGCCAGAAACATACACTTCTGTACAGTGTAAGCGTCCATCCACATCATCAAGTCGTCCTGGACCAGCACCAGACGACAAAGAAACTTTCAAGGCTATGATTGAGATGGGGCTCAGACTTGATTATGTATGGGTTAGGAGAGCACCTCAACGCTTCATTGATGAGAAAGGATTTCGACGGTACATGAAGGATTCGTCAAGCCTTCACTATTTCAATAATGGGTTTTATGCCGTTACACGGAATTGCCTTCCTGCCAAGAGACAAAGCAAGAAGAGTCCAGCACGCCCAGCGGGGAGGGTTGCTATCAAGACCATGGTTGCAAGGGGATCCTTTGCCAATTGGCAAACCAAGGGTCCGGTTGTCAATTTTTCTAAGAAACTTCCAGAATTTACCCGAGACAAAACAAAAGGAGTTGGCCTACATGATGGTGTCGATTATACGTTCAATCGTGCTGGTTTTCTGAGCTTTGCTCTGAAGTATAACATCGTCCTCAACTTTGCGAGTTGCATTACTGCTGACCACACCATCGGTGACAAGCAGGACAATCGTGAAATCAGTGTTCGTCCTGCTATCCCGAAAACCCAGGGTGACAATCGTGAATGTTGGAACAACGAGTCAGACAACGACTCAGACGACGACTCAGACGACGACTCAGACGACGACTCAGACGGCGGTGACGATTCCAACTCCAAGAGGCCAGTATCCAAGAAGATCAAGACGTCTACCAAGTCTGCCGATGGGAAGAAGAAGGCGCCTATCAAGTCTACCGATGGGAAGAAGAAGAAGGCGTCTACCAAGTCTGGAAATGAGAAGAAGGAGGAGGCGGCTGGTAGCATCATGAACTTCTTCAAGAAAGAGGAGGCATCTATGGTCGGTGAGGCTGGTGCCAAGTCTGCCGATGGGAAGAAGGCAGCATCTAAGAAGAGAAAGAAGTCAAATGGCGGTGGTGATGATTCCAACTCTGTGCCGGCACCCAAGAAAATCAAGCAACAGAAGTGGATCTGTGATGTGTGCAAGAACAAGTGGTTCCTAGACTACGACGAGGCTTGTGAGCATGAGCGTCACTGCAAGAAGGGAGAGAACTAGCTTCAGACGTCCCGAGGCAATCCCACAAGATCTTAGTCATCTCTATCCTGATTATCTTGCACACACTGTATCTTTTCGTCTTCTTCGAACGGCACGCTTGATTCGTATAGTAGATAAATGATATAGTTTTTCTTTTACAATGAACACTGCATGTTATCATACATCTATCTTCTTCTGTATTATCATCTCTTGATAGTCGCCACAATAAGTATGTGTATATATGCATATCAAATAAGTACGTATACATGCATATCATAATAAGTATGTTTATATATCATATGATGAGGTTGACACCTTCTTATGATAATGCCTCTCGGCGAGCCCTTCGGGGACACCTGCGGTGAGCTGTCGATATAAAGAGGAAGTGAAGTAAGAGTGGTGGTGGAGGTAAAAGAAAAAAGAAATCCGTACAAAATAAGCTTCTCGTACTCAGACTCGAACTGAGGATACGACATTCAAAGTGTCGGGTGATAACCACTTCACTATACGAGACTTTTCGTGTTTGTACAAAATTTTAATTACTAAATACGGTATCTATAGTCAAGTCAAAGTAAATTAAAAGGTAACATTGCAACACCAATAGATAACATCCTCTATTATTAACACTCCTCTATCCATCTAATACACTAATACAGAACTTGGGATACGACATTCAAAGTGTCGGGTGATAACCACTTCACTATAAGAGAACGAGTATGGGTGGGCGAAATACAATTTATAGTTAGAAAGATTCCGAAAACACCTATTCCACTTTTTTTGTGCGATCATTGTTGTAGTTTGATATTATGATATGCAATACTTCTGATGAACATCCTCTAATAATTGATGACAAATAAAATCTAAGATGTCAACATATCAGCAATACTGCGATAAAGATTAAAAGTATAGAATTTTACTCTAACTCCAGTACAGCCTAGCACAGCACAAGAATATGGCGGCCTCCAATAGAAACGGACAGAAAGATGATACTACTACATTACCCGATCCAAATGAATTACGTTTAGCAGCCAATGGGCGATTTGCAGCTAATGCATTAGATGAAGCACTGCCACTATACAGTTTGGCTATTCAAGTATCACAAAAACGCAATGATCCTGCCACAGACTTGGTTGTACATCTATGCAATCGATCAGCATGTTTATATAAAATGGAAATGTATGAAGAGGCATGCAGTGATGCTACCGAGGCTGCTGCATTGAGTAAATATCAAAATTCGAAAGCATTCTTTAGACTGGCCCGAGCTCAATGTGCATTGAAAGATTACTCGTCGGCATTGCAAACTATTGATATGGCTACAACCTTTTGCAATGAGCAACTAAAACAACAACAAACTACCATCACTTCAAATGATAATAACGATAACACTAGTCAACAACTAATACTACAGATTAAAGAGTTTGACAAGCTCAAAGCAACTACTTTACGATACCAAAAGCAACAACAGCAATCCAATACTGAATTATCACCACAAGATATCAAATCCATTAAAACTGAACCACGCACACCATCTATCAAAGAATTTACCCGTCAAACGAAACATTCCGAAGCATACAATCCATTAGGTGAAGGAAACTTTTCAACAGTAGTGGTTTGTACACATAAGATTACCAATGAGAAATTTGCATTGAAGATTATTGAAAAGGAGGAATGTAAAAAGTTGGCAAAGCGTCAACATCCAAATGTTTATAATGAGGTTGCAATGGAACGTCGGATATTGACACAGAAGCGCTTGCCTGGACATGTTAATGTTATACAGGCTTATCACGCCATGCAAGGTATGTTTTTCTTTTACCATGTGTACTATTTTGTTCTTCTATGGGTATTACATAAGTATCTCAAACTTCTCTTCTTAATTTGATATACACAATAGACTATGGCAATTTATACTTCTTGATGGAATTACATCAAGAACATGGTGACTTATGGAGTCAAATCAGGTATCAAAAATGTATGGTAGGATGTCACTCCAGTTTAATCCGAACATATGCCTATGAGTTATTATCAGCATTGGAACATTGCCATAGTCATGGAATTGTCCATAGAGATATAAAGCCAGAGAATGTACTGCTTAGTGAACGTGGGGGGCATGTTGTATTGATAGATTTTGGCACAGCTAAAGACTTGATCAATACTGATTTGAATGGTCCCGAGTTTGTGGGTACACCTGACTTCATGTCACCAGAGGCAGTCAAGGAGTTTAAGCAGGGTGGAAATGGGTGCGATTTTACTGCTGACTTGTGGGCGTTTGGTGTTGTATTGTACCAATTATATTCCGGGGCATTGCCATTTGAGTCTCAAAGGTAAGTTTAATTGTTCTAATATATGCATGTTTTGTCCTGACTGCCGTCTAACATATGAGTATTATTATACCTCCACAGTCCATACTTGGGCTTTCTCAAGATACAGAGAGGGTCATATGCACGAAATATGGGTGTGTGGGATGATGACGCTTGGGATTTGATTTCAAAACTGCTACAGGTCAAGCCAAATGAAAGGCTGGGAGCTGGAGCATTCGAATGGATTCCTCCTCCAAAGGAAGAGGAGAAGAGTGAGGAGGGTGATACTATTGAGGAAAAGAAGGAAGCCGTTGAACCAACGCTACTAGGCGAGATTGTCAGACATGGACATGGTTATGATATGATTCGACAACATCCCTTCTTTTCAAAGCAACAAGCAGCTCTTCTTCGCAACTCTAATTCTCATCTGAAACTTGGTGACTCGGATGAATCAGTTCCTCAGCCTATACCATCACTGCAGGACTTGGCTATACGTGCAACTGCTCATCTGATTGATACATCCTCACTTGATGTTGATATGGAGGATACCCATCCACCAGGAGATAATTCATCATATGATGCATTTCGTCTAAAACCGTCTGATCGTAGACGTGTCATGCACCTACTCGATAGACTTCATCTACTCAAAGAACCACGGATCTATCGTCGTTTCTTCCACTCAAAGTTGGATGCTCGATTAGGACGAGTTAGACCAGAATCTCGAGATGTCATGGGATTGACACAAGTGAATGATAAAATGGGACAAGCAAGGGGAATGAACGAAGATTCGCCTCATCCGGAGGAACAAGTACCTGCTAGTAAACTTTTGGGAGATTCTACAACTAGGATTCATCACATTACCAATCCATTATTTTGCAAATCGGTCAATGATCGATGTAGTGGCAGTCCTGAAAATGAAGCTGAACGGAAGAGTTATATCAAACAACTCAAGGAATCCATTAGACTTGTGAATCGAGTAAGACCCACAGTTGTAGTTGCATGTGGGTATTTCGACGACTCATGCCGTAAGATACTGTCAAAGGTGAATGAGACAGTGCCAGTGGTTCTTCATGATGGTACCTCCTTCTTCAACTTTTGGGTATATGGAGCACACTGTGTGGCTATGCCAATGAAATATTTCAAATGGGATGGAAGTGAGGTTGAGGCTGACGAGGAATTACGAAGTAAGGCATTCGAATGGTTTCGAATGGAACTTGAACAAATCAAGACTGCTCGTAGTCACGGTTTTGTCTTTGTCGATGGAGACTCGAGAGAGATTCCAAGTGAATGGATAGCCAAGATGGGGAAGAGTCATATTTTAGGTCTATTGGGATTGTGCAATGGATTTGATCGTAGTGTAGGAGAGGGGGAAAATGGTGATGCTAGTCTACAATTTGAAAACCGATATGTTGTTGCCGAACATGATACAAAGAATGAGAAGGGCAACGGTAATGGAAAAAATGGAGATGATATATCGGTCTCCTCCTCCTCTGATAGTGATGAAGATAGCAACGCACCAGAAGATGAACATGTGATGCACATTGTTGGCAGAGCTGAGAATGGAGTGCGATGCATTACTCTCCAAGAGGACTCAGAGCTGGTTTTCGATAGTGAAGTACTACTATAGATGAGCAGTTTAGATAGCAGGAGAAAGTCATCTCTACTTCGAGCATTGCTAAAGTCTACACTTGAAATAAACTGTTAATCTAAATACCACCCAACTGTTCACATTGCTTCTCAACGTACATATATTGTGTTGTACTTATAAGTTCACGAAAGCCGCCACGGTTACATATTCTTTTGTATATACTATAACAAGATCTATAAGAATTAAACCAAACCTTCTCCATTAGCAGAGCCAATGTATTTAAAGTCATCACAAAATGCAGCAGCTTTGTCCCTCTGATCACTCTTAATTTCATTTAGATATGCTTGGTAAGAACGCAGCGCTTTTGTGTAATCATCTTTTGTTGTATTCCCGTCCATGTACATGCCTTTGATGTTCTCTAGAGCATCTGGATTCCCACCCCTTGCTGCAATCGTGAAGTGCTTCAATGCCCTATCATGATTGCCTGCCTGAAACTCAATACAACCGAGATTGAACCTTGCAATTACACTTCCATTTATGGCTGCCAACTCCCAATAATGTGTAGCATTCTGCTCGTTAACTTCTCTGCCCATCATACCAATATTATAAACATTACCAATAGTGGAATGTGCCTTTGAACATCCAAGTTCTCCTGCCCGATGCCATAGTTCCAATGCCTTGGAATTATTTTGTGGTAATCCATTTAGTCCTTTAGCATAGTAACATCCCATATGATACATTGCTTGTGTGTCATTCAGATCTAAACGTTTCTCTAACCTTTTGATCCTCTCCTCAACATTACTTGAAGGTGGGGTTCTGCAATAGGGACACTTCTTTCCAGCAACTTTATTGCCTTGGTTATCATATAAAGGTGCATATGAGCACCCTCTGCATATAATTTTCCCACAGCAATCCATATAAACTATACCCGTACCTATATATGGCAATTGTAGGAAGCATATCGGACAATCTTCTGTTGGAGGTGGTTGTTTGAATAACTTTTCATCATGTAACTCAGCCGCACGCTCAGCAGCTCGTCTGAGATGTTCCTCACAATCTTTCTTATGTTTATGTCGATGTTTCTTCTTACATACTGCGTTGCAATACATGACTAAATTGCATTTGTTACATGTATTTGTAACTTCACTGCCCTCCTTTCCACAATTGGCACATATTGATATTGTTGTATTTTGACAATCTTCTTTTGGTGGAGAATCTTTAAAAAATAGCTCATCTTCTTTTGGTGGAGAATCTTTAAAAATTAGCTCACCATCTTTAGATATATCCAACCATTTACCTTCTAACCTACGAAGACTGTCAAATGATAACCTACTAAGAATGTCCGATGCGGCATCAATACGAGAAGTATCTAATGCACTGTCTTCTTTGCTATGCTCATTTTTTTGCTCACATGATGTGCTCATTTTCCTGTCTGCGCTCGCAGCTGAATCTCGCAAAGATAGTAATACTGACGACAATCTAATAATCTGTTTTTGCTTTCTTTTATTATATAAAATGTATTATTTTGCCAATTAATGTTGTATACATACATCTGCAAAGGTATGTATGGACATATTATAATGGGTAGTAAGCATGAATCAATTTCAATTTTGTAAATGACGAAACATAACTACTCTTCTCTAGCACACACCAATAATAGCAAACTAAGAAGTATAGAAGAGTATATAACCTCGGCGGCGGAGGAGGTGATAGCACGGTAGAACTACACTTGACAATCTAACCACGGCGCACGGCTTCTGACTTCCATCAGCGTGGTCGTTCGCTCGCTAAATTATAGGTCTCTTTCACTTTTTGAAAAATTGCGAGCTCGAAATCGTGTGTGGTTATATTGGCCTACTCCGTCTCTACACTACCTCTCATAATTCAATACGCCTCCTCGTAAACTCCTTTATCACCTTACTACTAATCTATGTCTGCATCAGCCACCGCTAACGAAAACTTCACAAGTAAGTACATCAAATTGTTATTTCTCAATATCATCAATTTTTGGGTGCACCTTGTGTAACACAGATATAATGATCCCTGGCTGTATTTGGTATACCATTGATACTTTTCATTGGGGATGACTGGGATATATTGATTTGAGATTGTGTAGTTTGTCAAGGTCATCGCTCGCTTTATAACTACTTCTTTAACTCACATATCTTTTAACATACAATCTCAAAATAATATCTTATATCACAGTGGAAACAGCCGCATCAGCCTCCGCAGAAGCATCATCCACAAGTGTTGATAAACGTCGCTTAAATACATGGGCACTACTATGTCTATTCTCAACATTAGCCTTAACAGCTCACGAAACCGATGATCAGAATATGAAACAATCACAAAATATTTACATTACAGTCACTACATCCATATCATTAATCTTTTCAGCATTGGCTAGTGTCGCACATGTTGGTAATATTGGAATTAGTGGTTTATTCGTTGGTACGATTCTTGAGGGTGTTGTGTCATTAATCCTAGTGGGATTATGGGCAGGTGCACTACCAATTATCATGGACCCCTCGAATGGATTGGCACAGATGTATGTCGGGAAGTCAGGTGGTGATGTTGCTGATTATCAGGCTACTATTTCCAATGCCAACTTGTACTTTACATCTTGGGGTGCAGGAGTGTGCGCCTTGAGTGTATTGGCAATGTACATTCGTGAACGTTTGGGTGGTGCTGGTGGTATGGGTATGGGTTACACTTCTAAGTGAGTATGTGTATTATGATATGTACTTCTGTATATGATGATATACGTGTTCTATGATATAATATGATGAAGAAGTTGCTAACAATCACCTTTCTTCTTTTGCATTAAAGGTGGTACTTGTTAATGTTGGCAAGTGTTATTGTTGTTATTGAAAGTATGAGGTTTAAGAATCAAGTTTGTGCTATTGATGCTGGAACTGAGGATGTTACCTGTGGAAGAAACACATATGGATTGGCTACTGGTGAGTATAGCATA
>Ga0075439_12136_pt1 | contig 35486 bp, 25 predicted proteins | sample MintriSingleCell_FD_74264 | JGI IMG/M metagenome (GOLD analysis project Ga0075439, IMG submission 74264) | Marine eukaryotic communities from Monterey Bay, USA to study complex ecological interactions - Minidiscus trioculatus JGI Plate_4_G5... | ecosystem: Environmental > Aquatic > Marine >... | reverse complement strand
AAGGAAGCCGAGAAGCGATCTAAAAAGTTTAAGAAGCAGCAAGAGAGGAAGGAGAGAGGATAGATAAGAGAGAGAGTTGATTAGCCTTTAACAAATACCATAGGTTTCATTTGTGTATATTGTGCGGAAGACTTCATTATTTATATATTGCGTGGAAGACATTTGTAAGTATGGCGAAGTCATCATCAGGCGCATTCAAGGGAGGTAAATTAAATCTCAAGGGCGATAAGAAATCCAAGAAGAAATCTAAAAAGTCAAAGCATCGTCAAGGAGAAGAATCTGGTACTAGTAAATCAAGTGCAAAATCATCTTCAACTTCAGCTGCACGGAGACACAGAGATAGTGACAGTAGTGATGATGATAGTTATAAAAAGAAGGAGCAACAACATAGCAGCGATGATGAAGATATGACCGCAGCCGAGAAGCGATCTAAAAAGTTTAAGAAGCAGCAAGAGAGGAAGGAGATGGGAAAGGTTGCTAGGTAAGTTTGCATTCTATAATGTTAATACGGTATTGTGTATTTTGCTTTAACAATTTGCTTAATTATAAATTCATATGCACAATAATAATACGCATCACACATCACATCGCTACCATACAATACAATATTATTCACTATAGTATGAGCCACCGTGAGCGTGTAGAACAATTTAATGAAAAGCTGGGTTCGCTAACAGAGCTGAATGATATTCCACGGGTTAGTGCTGCTGGTAATGGTTAAACAATATATTATGATTGCCAATATGACGGAAATAAACAATAGGAAAATAAAGAATGTAAAGGATTAGTCAATGATAGTGCCTTCAACACTTGAATGGAGACTCAAAAGCAATACCTGCAATATACCACTTGAATTGCCGAGACTCACTTATTATTGGATTATTGGAATGTCAAACACATACGAATATTAGAATTAGAGAAAGTTTGTTAGATCTTTGTATCTTTAGAAATTAAGTATGAGTATTATCTCTCCGATAAATAACGTATAGCTTATAGTTTTGATCAGATTGCGATTACACGTATATTACTAACTGTTTACTACGTCTCTACTTAATGCAAGGCGAACGTTCTTAAGAATCTGAAGCCCTTTCTTCTACCTTGCTAGCTATTGATGTTGTTTCCCCCACACCCTATTACATTGGTCCCATGCCCATGCCTTGACCCATACCCTCAGCATCAAATCTCCTTTGCATATCTTCTTCCGACTCGAATTCTGGAATTTCTGTTACCAAGCATTCAGTCGTTAATACTAGACCAGCAACACTTGCAGAGTTTTCTATGGCATTGATTGTAACCTTTGCAGGATCCACAACTCCAGCTTCCATCAAGTCACAGTATTTATTATTAGCAGCATTCCATCCGTGGCCGAACTAATATGTGCATTATGTAGAGATGAAAAGATGAGGTATAATTCCAATACAAAAGAGACAACAATTGACGTGTATTCAGTTAACTCACCCCCTTTTCTTTTGTCAATTCAACAATCTTACTCAAGACTACAGCTCCCTCTACTCCTGCATTCTCTGCCACTTGACAAGCAGGTTCACTTAAGCTCTTCATTAAGATAGCAGCCCCAGCTCTCTGATCTTCATCCTCAAACTCTGCCAAGATCTCATCAGTGAAATTATCCTGGATATAAGCCAAGCATGCTCCTCCTCCGGGGACAATACCAAGCTCCCGAGCACTCTGAACAGAGTTCAAAGCATCTTCGTATCGAAGTTTCTTATCCTTGAGCTCAGTCTCAGTTGCAGCGCCCACCTTGATACGTGCAATACCACCTCCAAGTGCGGCCACACGCTCTTGTGCCTTATCACGGTCAAAGTCTGTATCAGCCTCCTCACCCTCGCGTTTAATCTGTGCGATACGTGCCGCTACTGCCTCATCCTGCTTACCATCAGTCACAATGGTTGTAAGTTCCTTGGCAATAACACATCGATCACATGTTCCCAACATATCAGTAGAAACAGAATCGAGGGTAATGCCAACCTCCTCGGCAACATAGGTAGCTCCAGTAGCAATGGCAATATCCTGCAAGTATGCCTTACGACGCTGTCCGAAACCAGGAGCACGAATTGCAACTACATCCAATACTCCTCTCATCTTATTCACAACTAATGCCGATAATGCATCACCTGTAATATCCTCAGCAATCATAAGGATGGGTTCCTTCGTCTTGACCAACTGTTCAAGTAATGGCACGAGTTCATTCACATTGTCAACCTTAGCATCAGTAACAAGAACACGGGGGTTCATTAGCTCAGCCACCTGACGTTCCTGATCCTTGACAAAGTATGGTGAGATGTATCCTCTGTCAATTGTCAATCCCTCAGTGAATTCAATCTCATCAAAGAGAGTCTGTGATTCCTCAATGACTGTAGATCCGTTCTCACCGACCTTATCAAAGGCTTGGGCAATGATACGGCCCATATCAACAGATCCAGATGCAATGGTGGCTACAGATTGAAGATCTTCAACACCAGAGACATCCTGTTGTTGAGAGATATGGACATGTGAGTAAAAGAGAAGTGGAAGTCACAACACTGTTGGAATAGGAACTGCTGTATCTAAACACAATATTCAACCACCCAATAGATCTATTTAATCAGAAGTTGCAATTATATACCCAATCCCTAACTCCCTACCATGTGCTCTCTTCAGGGGCATCATCACTCTTTCAATCACTTGTGCATATCTTATGTCTCAAAGAACAAAGCCATATTACACACCCTACAGCCAAAGGTATACAAACTGCATCTACACATAAAACTGTTACTTACCGTAGCCAATTCCTTCACTTTACCAGCAATAATCCCCGCACTTCGTTTAATCCCCGCATTCAAAGCAATAGGGTTAACACCACTAGTTACAGCTTTCATACCATTATTAACAATAGCCTGTGTCATAATAGTTGACGTTGTGGTACCATCACCTGCCTTACTATCACTCTTCGATGCAACCTCCTGTACTAACCTAACGCCTACATTGCATTCTGGATCAGCTAATGATATCTCCCGAGCAATCGTAACTCCATCATTAACAATTTCTGGAGCTCCATAGTTACGTTCGAGTACTACATTTCTACCCTTTGGTCCAAGTGTTACCTTTACTGCATTTGCAACTTGATTAATACCTGATACGAGCTTCTTTCGGGATTCTTCTTGGAATGATACAGTCTTTGCATTAAGTTGTGTTGATTGTGTTGTCGAGTGATGTGTTGGGACAAAGGCATTTGTTTGTGAGGCACAAAGTGCCGTCGCGAGGGCTGTTACATGAAACTTCATTATTACTATCGCTCTACTATTACTACTCTTCTATATTTAAAGTATTGTTATATCCAATCAAACGCCAAAGAGGAAGAGCTTTAGAGCTTCAACTTGTGTGGTTCTACGAGTTGATTGATGGCTGAATGACGAATGAACTAAACCTGGTATGGTATCCTTCATTCATCGTGGAATATTTAAAACTGCTTACCCTTGCTCATTCAATAGCTAATAGAGCACAGGCGGCATCATTCTCAAGGCTTTCATAGAGAGATCTAAAACCATTCGGTAGAAAAGGATATATAACCTTAGTTTGGTTCAATTCTATTTATCGGATGTACAGTGTTAAGTGTTATATGACGAGTCAAGTTTAATAAGTCATTAATTGCCTTGCTCAACCACCTTTCAAACCTCTCACTTCTTTACCTTTCGCTGCAAGCTTTGAACTAATGAACTTAAAGCCATTGCTCCGTTACTACTTTCTTTCCAATTGTCACCACGTCCAGCAACGTCTTCATCCTTACTAGAATTGTTTGACTTGGCCTTGCTCTTCTTCCTTCTTCGCTTGGATTGTTCTTGCAACAATTCCTTCATAGCACCAGTCTCCTTATATGCAGGATTTGTACGATCGATACCAAATCTATCATCGGTACCATCCAATAATGCTGCAAAACGAGTGTCCGTAGTATCAACTTGAAAGTCTTGTCCAGATACGTTAGCTGCAAGAGTTTCTAGCTGACGTTTCCTCTTGCCCTTGAGCTTCTTCTTTCCATGTCGTTCTAGCTTCGTCAAGCCTCGCATATCATAGTCTTTCTTGTGCTCTTCATCTGATGAATACAAAGGCAAATAAGAACGAGATAGTTGAGATATACTAGATAGAAAGGCATGGACAAGATCGGTATACCATATACTCACCGTCATCACCAGCAATAAGTAGTTCAAGCTCCTCTTTGGTACTAGCAAGCTTGTTTTCATCGACAATCTTACTATCCAGTTTCTTCTTTTGCTTCTTATTATGCTTATCATTCTTCTTGTTGTTATTACTCGAAGTGGACTCATTAAGAAAGAATCCATCACCTCCAGTAGAAGAAGTGACAGCAGTCTCATCATTCTCCTCATCCGAAAACTGAGCAATGCCAAACTCTGGATCGACCTCATACATGCCGTCATCCTCAGCCTCATTTTGTTCATTCAACTCATCATCACTGCTATCCTTGTTATCAAGATTCTTTCCCTTTCTTGCACCACGGGCAGCTTGTCGGCGTTCTCTGCGCTTCTCCTTCTTCTTTTCAAGATACTTTTGGAAGGGAGTTAGTGGCTCATCATCTGTGTTAGCTTGTAGTTCTCCATCTGCTAGAGTTTGGTTCGATTGTAACTTGGATCGAATCTTTTGCTCGAGGTTATGCTTTCCAGGGTTGTAAGTAACAGACTTGGCTGTATCAGTATTAATTTCTTCTTCTGATTCCGATTCAGACTTGCTGTCATCATCACTACCGCTACTACTATCTTCGCTTATACTTTGTTCTTCCATTAGCCTTCTTCTTTCCTCTTCATTATCGTCATCTTCACTAGCATTGCTATCATCATCATCATCACTACCAGCCAGACCAAGCATTGCCCTCATACTTGATCCCTTCTTCTTTTTCTTACTCCCGTCCTTCTTCTTGGCATTATCAGTAATCTGCTTTTCATCATCATCACTATCACTCTCTTCACTTTCACTAGAATTATCACTCGTTGCCAAATAAAATTTGATATCATCTCCTTCAGCGAGTGCCTCCCAAGCATCTTTACCCATACCATACTTTGTTAACTTTCGTTCACGATCAGCATCACCACGTTCCCAAGAACATGTTACTCTTGACTGTTGTAATGCAGTCGCGACTACATTTTCCGGTGGTACATACTTGGCTGGAAGTTGATTACAGCTATCACGGATTGTACGTCCTTCAATTGTAGACTCATATTGATCAGAGGGTAAGACACGTACATCAATCTCTGCTGCTGAATTCTCCATTTCCATCCCATCAACATTTTCATATACCACCTCGGCAGCTTGAGATGTTGTAAATGTTGCAATGGCAAAGTAATATCGTAACTTGGATGCTTCATATTCTCTCAATGCCTCGATATCAAACCCTTCCTCTTCTTCATCTTGTGTTTGTAATTGTGAATTCTTCATTACAGTCGATTGATCTGGAAAGTGAGAATATAATTTCGATGTTGCCTCGGCTAGATTGAATACATCTTCTTCATCATCTGATGCTATATCACTTTCATCATCTGAATGCTGCTCCTCTTCCCCATCTTTTATACTGCCTTCACTTGATTCTTCGCCGCTGTTGTCGTCTACAGACTCATCATCATCATTATCACTGCTATCATCTCCAGACTCATCAACATGCTCTACACTCCTCCCCTTCTTATCCTTCTTCCACAAACCAGCAAATCCCGGTCCTTCAATCCGTTCCTTAGCCATACGCTCCATACCAAAGTCTGATGGGAATACTTGGACATTCTTCAAGGTACCCGGAGGACAAAATGGGTTTAACATTGCGTACACATCCATAGCCCTAACATGTTCCCAATTTAAGTTTAGTATACATAAATGATTTGATGGTTCATGTGTTAATTCCACTTCTTCATCTTCTGAATTAGGATCATACTTTGATTTATGAGTTGGATTTAATATACCTGATTTACCATGTATGTTTGTTGATGATGTTGAACTGTCATCATCATCACTATCGCTATTATCATCCGAGTCATCTTCACTTTCAGAAGACGATGAACTAGATGTAGATATATCACCACGTGATAATGCATTGAGGTAGGCTATACGTGCCTCCATACTGTTATCTTGTTCTTCTTCTATATCACTTTCATTTTTGTTCACATGATGTGCACTTTTCTTTTTCTTTTTAGATTTTGTTGAAGTCGTGTCTTCAACTGAACTGTCTCCTTCACTATCACTACTATCATCATTCTCGTGTATAGTATCATCTCTATCTTTCTTCTTCTTCTTTTTAGTCTTTCTCCCATACTTATCCCGTGAAGGTACACTACCAAACTTTTCTGAATTCAATGCCGCGGCAAATCTCTCATCGGATGCAATTGCCTGTGTTAATGATACACCTAATCCTGATGATGCCAATGATGCTGATGTATTATTGTTATCACTAATACTACTATTGTTTCTAGATATATCATCTATCTTACCTCCTCGTTTGGCTTTTTGGAATTGTGGCCGGGTTGCAGCGGCAATGAACCTCTCGTCTACAATATCATCATTGTTCATATTGCCGCTGTCATCACTGCCGCTTTTGCGTGATGACTTCTTGGATTTCTTGGCCATGATTGTAGATGTTATATGCCGTCCAAGAATATCTCTCAGTTGAGTTGCAATCTTATATTAACCTCTGAGTTGCAAATTAGCAAATCACGCACTAGCTAAATCACTGGATGGCAGTTTAGTCGCGAACTTTGATTCAAGGCTTCTTAGTCACAGCCATTCTTTTTGATGAGCCATCACATACATCAACCATTGAAACCTCAGTCACTATCAATACCACCCATACTAATATCTATCATGGCACCAACAACATCACGTAGACGACGAAGTAGATCGGCGGCGGCCGCGGTGGCAACTAGCCTCGCACTCGCATCCACAGGAACACAAGCACTTGTAGTTCAACTTCCAACCACACATAGAACACCAATCAATCCCCTTCTATACCCCACCACTACCACCACTGCATCCTCTTATAGAAGACAACGATTATTCTATGTATCACAAACAGAGCATGCCATCGAATCATCATCTTCTTCTGCTGTAGATTTTGATATAGATAGTATGGTATCAATAGATGACAGCAGCCCCCACATGTCTGAGGAAGTTTCAACGCCCACATCATCCAAAGACTCTGAACTACCAAACGGACGTACTACAGCCAGGATAAATAACCAATCTCAAGCCAAACCCTCCGATGCATATCAACAATTTCAAAAGAATAATAAAGAGAATGATCCAAGTACAGTCGCCGGACGGCGTATCCGTGCCAACGTCAGAGAGACGGGCTTTGACTCTATGAAGTACTACATGAAATCAATGGGTAATCATGATTTATTACAAAAGAATGAAGAGATTATATTGGCTCGTGAGATACAGATATTAATTAAATGGGAGGAGATACGTGATGAATTGGAAAGTGAATTGTTGAGGCCACCGACATATCAGGAATGGGCGGAGAAAATTCAAGAGGGTATGACGGTTACTCAGATTAAGAAACAGATACGTCGGAGTTTACGTGCCAAGGCGGCATTAACCGAGAGTAACCTACGGTTGGTAATTAGTATTGCCAAACGATATCAAGGTCGGGGATTGAATATGCAGGATTTATGTCAAGAGGGCACATTGGGATTAACACGTGCCTGTGAAAAGTTTGACCCCGAGAAGGGTTTCCGCTTCTCAACATACGCCACGTGGTGGATTAAACAGGGTATTATGCGTGCTATTGCCGATCAGGCACGTACTATCCGTTTACCCGTACATATTCATGATCAGTTGGGTGTCATACGCAAGGCTGAACGTGATTTACAAAATGAGTTGGGCAGAGACGCAACCAAGGAGGAGGTTTCTGCCAAGGTGGGGATTAAACCCGATAAGATTGAATTCCTAAAAAGGGCATCGATTGGTTCCGTATCGATGGAACAAGAGTTGGGAAGTGGCAAGTCCAAGGGTTCCAGTGCAGGCACTGGGGGAAATAAGGGAGGAGGGGAACGTTCATTTACCATTCAAGATACCCTTGGTGATCCAGACCAAAAGCCTGTGGATATGGCACAATATCGCATGCTCCAGGATGATGTCGGACGGTTAATCTGCACCCTTAATGCACGTGAGCAGGCAGTTATCCGTATGAGGTTTGGTTTAGATGATGGTAGTCCCAAGACATTGGAGGAGATTGGGAAGAAGTTCTCGGTAACGAGGGAACGGATACGTCAGATTGAGGCACGGGCGTTACATAAATTGCGCCAGCCATACAGGAACCATACTGTTAAATGTTATGCTACCGAGTTGTAGCCACTTTGATGTATTCTAGATAGTTAAAACACTATGGAGGAAGGATGTAATAATAGAATAAATGATAAGGAAAAATCTTAACTTGTCAACTACCCTACTAGAGACTCCTGCAACTACCCCCGCTTTCCTTCTAGCTTAATGAATTACTCAAGAGCATATAGTATAACCCCCCAGCTGATTATGCCAAAATACATAGTTCAAAGGACATATACCTAGGTACGAGAGCACGAGAACAATATACACAGCAGCACCACTTCACTCTTGCCAACATCAGCATAGTGTCTTCACTCAGTTTGTGGTATAATTTAAGATAAGCGGACTAGGTAGCTCAACCCTGCTAGCGAGGGGATTTAGGGTTATTAGAGTCCTTAAATTAATAAAAATATGCACACAGAGGTGATCAATACTTTGATTTTCTAGACTTCTTTGCAACACCCTTTTTACCGCTCCCTGGAGTATTCTTTACCTTTGCATGATGCTTCTTCTCCTGTCTTCTAGAGTGTGCCATACTACTGCTTGCTATACTGCCACTTCCTGAAATACCCAAACTCTTCTTCTTCTGTATCTGTTGTTTCTTCTTTGTCATACGTGATTTATGACTTATAAATCTACCCTCTTCATCTTCAATTTTATGATTTGATACTAAACATGATAAGAATTCATTTGTATGTGAACTATCCTGGAATTGTACAAAGTTATCATCTCTACTTTTACCATCTTCTTGTATATTTTGTTCATCTTCCATAGTATCAATGGTATCATAAGCAGTTGATATTGATGATGCTGATTTGTTATTATGTGGATTGATGGCTCTTGGAATAACATTTCCTAATGTATCATCTATTGAGGTATTTTGCTTGGCTGCACTAACTATATCAGCAGCTCGTCGTTCTAACATTAACTCTTCTCTTTCTTCATTCTTTCTTCGTACTACATTATTTAACTTTTGTTGTGCTAGTTCAGCGGAGGCTGCAACTATTGTATGTTGAGGTACATTGCTGTTAATATTATCGGTACTTTGAGCAAACTCAGACAAGTCGAGACCAGCAGAGAAGCATGATTCAAAGGTATTTGTATTGTTACTGGTTGTATTGTTCTTTTGAGTTGATGCACCGTCGGAGGATACCCCTAGCGTCGCCGCCGCCATTCGCTGTAGACTACTAGACATTGTCATCACTTTTACGATACTTTATTACTCACTTATGGCAGCACAATTGAGAGCTACAATAGAAGCATACGAAGTAGTTGAATGGCAATGAGGCAATTGGCAATGAGAGGCATATGGGATTGAAAGTGGTCACGAGCTCTCTGGACCATTCATTTTTCTCAGTTTTCACTGCAAAGAATCATGAAGCAAATTATCCACTCTATCTCCGCTCCTCCTCTCACTACTGGTCTCTCTCTATTCTCTATACATCAGCTATATCCAGCACCTCCTACACTACATATAATCTAACATACAACAAAAGCGTAATCATGGGTAACCGCGTGAAAGGCCGACAGAAGAAAAAGTCTATCAAGGCAGCACTCTCCTCAAGTGCATCAACACATCGTAAACTCTCACGTATGGGTAAAGTACAAAAGAAGAATCATGCCGGATTAGACGCTACATTCATTGGACGTGCCAAGGTACTTAAAAAACTACAAATCTCATTAAAAGACTTTCGTCGATTATGTATTTTAAAGGGGATATATCCCCGTGAACCACATGGCCGCACACCCAAGAATAAGAAAGGACAAGTATTCTATCATATCAAGGATGTGAAAGCATTAAATCATGAACCTCTGTTAGATAAATTTCGTGAATTTAAAAGTTTCATGAAGAAGGTACGCAAAAACGCTAATCGGAATGAAAAGGATGAGGCACGACGTAAACATTCGACATTAAAACCGGAGTATACATTACATCACTTAGTTAGAGAACGTTATCCACGTTTTAGTGATGCATTGGGTGATTTAGATGATGCTTTATGTTTAATACATTTATTTGCAACATTGCCAAGTGACGGAAGGATATCAACTACTATTACACGTAAGGCACAATTATTAGCGGGAAGTTGGGGTAGTTATTGTGCAACGACTGGTAGTATTAGTAAGAGTTTTATATCGGTCAAGGGTGTTTATATGGAAGCTGATATTATGGTAAGTAGTTACTTTATATTTTGTATCTGATGCATACGTGTGCATATCATGTAAATTATCATATATATGATATGTGCACTAACGTATGCATATACATACATATGAACAATCTCTCGCACATAAACAGACATCGGGACAAGCCATCCCCGTGCGATGGGTAACACCACATAACTTTACACAACATGTTCCAGATTCGGTAGATTTTCGTGTCATGCTTACATTCTTTGAATTCTATGAAACATTACTAAGTTTTGTATTATTCAAGTTGTATGGTGAGTTGGGAGTGCGGTATCCTTTGCCTACCCAGATTGTACCCGCTGTGGAGAGTAGCACAAGTGCTTCTACTACTACATTGCTCCATCCTACATTGGGTGGAAAGGCTACTTCAGTATTGGCTGCTAATTTGAACTCGTTACAAATGGCATTAAAGGAGGTTGCAAAGGGTAACTCAGCCGCAGATGCTGTCAAGGATGCCATTGGCGAAGGGGAGAATGTCATCGACGAGGGAGAGAATGGGGAAGAGAAGAAAGTATCCAAGGCAAGTAAGAAGAAGCAACGACAACTGATGCAGTCGATTGATGAGGCATTAAAGGGTGTCAAGGAAGATGAGGACGATGACGATGGTAGTGAGAATGAAGAAATGGAGGATGATGAAGATCAAATGCCAATTGCTGCTCCACTTCGTGAAGCTCTCGAGGCAATTGATGACTCCGCCATGACTACTAATGACGACGAGAACAATATGAATATCATTACAGACCCAGAGGCACTCAAGCGTCATCAACTATTTGCCAACTTAACATTCTTTCTGAGTAGAGAAGTTCCTCGAGGATACTTGGAATTGATTATCTTATCGTACGGCGGCAGTGTTGGATGGGAGGGACAAGATTCACCCATTCGCATGGACGATGCATCAATTACACATCATGTGATTGACCGACCCAAGTTATTACCCAATTATTCCAAGTTACCAAAGTCACGAGAGTATATCCAACCACAGTGGATACTGGATTGTGCAAACTTTAACTTTATATTGCCTGTTCAAAAGTATGGTGTTGGTAGTGCCTTGCCTCCACATTTAAGTCCATGGGTAAATGATGCCGAGGAGGGATATGTACCCAAATATAAGGAAGAAGTTGAACGGTTGAAGAATGGTGAAGTGTTGGAGGATGACGATGAAGAAGAAGAGGAAGTAGTAGTTGCTGAGAAGAAAGAGGCAGACGAGGCGTCACCATCCGAGAACAATATCGAAGCAAAAGAAGAAGATGATGAGAGTGATACTGAAATCTCAGAGGATGAAGACGATGAAGAGGCCGAGCGTAAGGCACAGAAAAAGAAGAAGTCCGAGGTAAGTGATATATTTGCAAGTCATATAAGTCTATTGAATTAATTATGTTCGTTTCTCAAATCACCAACCTTCGTCTTATGTATCATTACAGGATGAGGAGGCAGCTGTCTTGGCCAAATCTCTCATGTCTAAGAAGGCAGCTCGTCTTTACGGCAGGATGCAACACGGTATTGCTCAGAAGCAAGCCAAGGTTGATAATCTACACAAGAAACGTCGTGAGATTGAAGATACCCGAGAGAAGGACAAAGATGGCAAAACTATTTTGAAGCTAAAGGTAGAACGTTTGAAGAAAGAGAGGAGAGAAAAGGAGGACAAGTATACAGATACTGGCGGAAGTATGAAGAAGAGGAGGAGAAAGTGAACATGTATTTTACTTATTGAGTGTACTGTGTAGATAGATGAGTAATCGAATTAGACAGGTTATATTAAGTTGAGCTTTAGCTGTAGTTTGCTCCTTTGGTAATACATCAATCATATTATGTGCAATTCAGCATTCATATGTTGTCATTCAATACCAATAGACTCTCTTAACCTCCTATGTTTAATCCCCTTATAACACCACCACGTCTGATTTGATCTATTCTGAGCAACAATATTAGCTAACTCATCTCTCAAAAAATTGAGTAGTTTGATCGCCAAATAAGAGGTTCACTCTTCCTTCTTTTCACGTCTCATAGTTTCGCGAAGACGGCAAAGATGGTGCTCTAATAGTGCCTCTCCTATATCACGTCAAATAAAATCACCTTAAATAGGACCTTATAAGTATGATAATTCCCATGTACCAATAATTAACAATTTAACTAATTGCAATATGCAATCACAATCACCAAGTGGAATCAATCCTCCTCCTGGGTTAGCTCCTCCCATAATAAGTAATAATATTGACGACGATGAAGATGAGGAAGAAATGGTATCATTGGGATTATCAAGAGATTCTGGTAGTTTCCTAGCCAGTATCAATAGCAAGGATGAGCTCGATGAGAGTATATCGAGTAATACTACTGCCAATAATAATAATATTAACCCACCTCCGGGTATATCATTGCAACCACCTGTTAATAATAATGATAATATGGTGGGTATGAACCGCAAGTCAGCCTTCCCGGCAACTCCAGCGGCAGGAATTGCAAATAATAACAGCCGTGTACAGCGTGTTGGAAATAATGTAGGGGCACCCATCGTACGCCGAACACCAGGTCCAATGTCGACGGCTCACCAGGCTCGGCATAGGCGTACCCCGGGACCGCCGGGAAAACATCAACAATACACGGTAAGTACCTTATTCTATATTCATGTGTTTATTGGGGTGGTTTATGGCCTCTAGGGGGGTGGGGTCATTGGGATAATTTTTTATATATTTTTTGTGCATATCTTGTGTATCTTTTGTTTACTGGCAGAGATGTGTTGGCGATTGTTTGGTTTGTTGGTTATATATTCTTCAGCTCTGAAAGAGTAATGGCCGACATGTATGAGGGCTTTTTCATGCGGCATTTTGGCTTTGGGGTGTTGTTGTACTTGAAAATGTCTGTTGTGAATATACCATATTTACTCTACTCCACTTTTTTACTAACATACTACTTCTCTATTTCCTTCTATCAATTATTATACAGGACGCCGACCATAATCGTATGCACGCTAGAACTCCTGTCATGTCAGGGAGTCGAATGGGGAAAACTCCACACAAGTCCGCTCAAATGGGAGCCTCAAGCCTCGTCACCCCCTCCAACAAAACATCTCTACAGTTACGTGCCGAAAAACAACAGGCTGAACGACAGCTGTATACACCTGCACACTTTACACTTGCTAAGAATGCCGACCTACATATGAACAGTCGTCCCGACGCATTTTCTCCCGCAACTATCCGTATGACAAACTCGCTTGAAGCGATCTTGACAGATGACGATGATTATGTCGAAGCGAAGCAACGTGCAATAGAACAAATGCAGAAGAAGGCCATGACTCCCAATCGAAAGTTTTTACCAAGTAATAATGAAGCACACTCCGACACTGGCAGTCAAGGTACGTATCCCTCCACAAGCAGTATGGGAGCTTTTCGTAGGATACAATCGACCGCTGACAACAGTGACGACGAGGAGATGGATGAGATGAAAGACCTTGATGTTAGCAGCCTCGGAGAACTGGATAGTTTATCACATAAAGAAGCAGAGATTTCTATGATCAACGATGATGAGGATGATGTCGCAGATGACCCGTCGGCTCCCAAGCCATTGAGCTTTGCTCCTGAAGCGTCATCGGTAGTCTCTGGCTCAAGTGGCGGTGCATTCAAGCCTGCGAAGCGAGTTGTTCCTACCACGGCACCAAAGCCTCAACGAACTATTCCTAGGCACGCAGGGTCAAGGAATTATCAAGCAGGTGGGGGACCTGGTCAGGGAGGGCAGCCTTACAGTAACCAGCAACAACAGTGGCAAAATCAGCATCAACAGTCATGGGGTCAACAGCAACAAGGGCAAAATCAGTACTATCCCCAACAGCAGCAACAGCAACAATACAATCAGCCTTCTCCTCAATATGCACCACCGCCACATCCTTACTCGCAGCCTCCAAATTTTCATCTACCATCCATCATGGATTCTCCTCTCAACCAAGTTCAACACCCGAATGGTATGGTTTCGCCGTTGAATCTTCCAACATATCACCCTCCGAATATGGGAGGACCACCTGCCTATCCCCAACAACAAATGCACAACAACAATAATATGCAAGGGGGTGGTAATGGAGGAGATTGGAGAGGTGGTCATTCACCAGGTGGATATGCCCAAACTGGAATGCTACATCCAAATGATCTACAACATGGCATGGGGATGCCTGGTCATGCATCGCCTGACTTTTCGTACGAGATGTCAAGGGCATCTCCATTCACCCTTCCTCCGCATCATCCGCCGTATCCGGACACGGGTGCTCATTATCCACAACAAATGCCAATGCCATATCATCCACCCTCTCCAGGAGCGATGCATCATGGCCAAGCACCGCATGAACGTCCTATGACTAAGCCAAGAGAAAACCCTCGAGGATATAACAACAGGAGATCTCCGTCGCCAGCAACATTTTCGCCTTCGAGATATCAGCCCTCGCCATCGCGTGGCAAGGATAGTGTTAAGAGTGTTTCTTCTCCTACGTCTTCTTCTTCTGCTGCCGCGTCTTTACTAAGGCAAACATTGCCTGGAGGATTGAATACTAGTGCGTCGTCATCAGATGTGGTTGATCACAATGATTGGTTCGTTAATCCCTCAAGTCAAAAGAGCACCAACCTATCATATTCAACCATTGATAGTGCTGTCAGTGGATCGTCTAAACATCAGCATCCGTCATCTAGTCTTGCTTCCGCCTCTAGGGATCGACAGCATCAAACGGGAGGCGCGAAACCAAGTATGCCATCATATAGTAATTCCTTACATAATTACCTCAACGCGAAAGGACCTAGCAGTGCCCCTTATGGCGGCGGTGGTATTGTACCAAACAATAGTGCCAAGCAAAAGCCTGACGAATTTGTCCTCGAAAGCCCAACTGAACGACAAGCATTCAAGGAGTTTGGTAAACAATTCCGGCAAAAGGAAAATGAGTCTGGGTTGTCTGCAGCTCGTGATTTTGCACTAGCTTGCCTCTCTACTTCTAATCGTAATATGTTCCTTCCCGAAGCTGTTCATTGGAGAGTCTATCTCGAACTCGCGGATGTGGCCAAGAGGTCTAATCTCATTGAAGAAGCTAGAAAGAATTACCGCATGGCATGCGATTTACAACCCCGTGCAAGTCAGGGATGGCTCGAGCATAGCAAACTCGAGGAAGAGAGTGGAAACTTACGTCAGTGTGCAAAAATCTTACAAGAAGGCTTAGAGCACTGCGGAACAAATGAAAACTTGCTAATTCGAACCGTCAAGTTTTATGAAAGGGTAGGCACTTTGGATAAAGCTCGACAGCTATTATCCAAGTTGAAGCATATGAGTGTTGATAAGGCGTGGAAGACCATGTTGGAAGGGGCATTACTTGAGGCTAGAGTTGGAAGGTATCCAATGGTAAGGCAATTCTGTCGCTTCTCAGCTTATTGATTCTGATTCATGTATATATAACCATTTGTCTCATTTATCTCAATTCTGTATTATTTATACCCTCAGGCAAGAGAAGTACTCAAGTTCCTAACACACAACGTACCGTGGTATGGTCCTCTCTACCTGGCTCATACCAAGTTGGAGAATGACTATGGTTCACCCGATGAGGCTTTTTCGATTGTAGAGAAAGGACTGAAAGAACTCCCTCGTTACGGTCCTCTATACTTTCAGGCATTTAAACAACTTGAGAAGGAAGATTTACAAGAGAAAGCGTATACCCTGCCCAGGACAATGAAGATGGTGGCACGAGCAGACAGTATTAGTCGTGAATTGCTTTGGAAGGTTCATCTTGAAGCAGCTCAAATGCAGGAAAGAGCTGCCGTGCTGGCAGTCGAGGCCAATCCCAAGAAGTTGAACATTAGAGTGGCACTTCAAGCCACTAGAAGGTCGTATGCAAAGGCTATCATGCTCTGTCCAGCGAATCTGAGTTGGAAGATATGGCTTGCAGCAGGTCGGACAGAGGTTTCGTGTGGTAATACGAAGGGAGCTCGAGAGCTCTTCCTTCGTGCCCATGAGTCTGTATCCGAGAAGGGCCGAAGCACAGTCTTTTTAGAATGTGCTCGGCTTGAAGAGTATTGCGGTGATTTGACATTATCACGTTCTCTTCTTTGCAAGGCTCGTAACCAATTTGGTAAGAGTGATTGGAAGGTTTGGCTATCATCGGTGAATTTAGAATGTCGATGTAACAATCGATTAAGGGCCATCAAGTTTGCGCAGGAGGCACTTAATCTGCATCGAGGCACGGGCCGCTTGTGGGCAGCTCTAATCCAGCTTCGTCATGAGAATGGGGAGCACTTTCAAATGAAGGTACTCAAGTGTGCGTTGCGAGCAGTTCCCAAGTCGGGGGAGGTTTGGTGTGAGGGTGCACGGATTTATCTAAATCCATTCTCGTCAACATTTGATTTGCGAGCATCATCACGTCATCTGGCATTTGCTGCTAGGTTTACCCCTCAGTATGGAGATAGCTTTCTTGAACAACTTCGATTGAATATGATTGACCAATGGTTTATCCCCTTGGCCGTTCCGTTCATAACAAGTATGTACGATGAGTTCTTATCATGCGATCCAATGGATATGAAAGATGCTCACCGGTTCATTGCCAAGCATACGAAGAAGGCAGCTGATGTTATGAAAACTCAGCTTGAAGAAGAAAGAGAAGATTTGATAACGAAAGATGTGTTGGACACATCTGAATTGGAATTACGCTGCTCTAGCGCTGATCCTAATTACGGACACCTGTGGTTTAAATACCGCGGTAGCTGTATTGATACTGCTCGTGAAGTGATTAGAGCAGCAAAGGTTGCTATGGCAGATTCCGTTATTGATCATTCCTATTTGTACATTGCAGCTGTAGTGCGTAGGTGTGGAGTGTTGATGCTCATTGAGCACATGTCAGAAAAGATCATCACACCACCCTCCTCTGCTAGTGGCAAGAAAAGTTTGAAACAACAAGAAGGTGGTGTACCTTCTCCAAGTACAAAAAGATGGGATATAGTAGTAGAAAAACAACTCCGATTGGCTCCATCTCTAGATAAGATGATATCAGTGAGTCCTGATGGCTCTAAAATGTTTACAGGAACTCTCGGAGAGGGAATGGGGAAATGGGATAAGCTCTCATTATTGGAAAAGCGAAAGATATTGTTTGGTAGCGATTCTTTGCTTAGTTAGTTGAAAATAAATGTGAATTGAATTGATTTGAAAGTTATATCTTGTGTGCATATCGTAAATGATACATAGCAGGTACAGACTTTCATTTTCCTCCGTGCAGTCTCCAGTACATCCCTGTGTAAACAGTTGTTATGTTATACCCAGAAAGTGTAGACAGGGTTTCACTCTGTAAAACTTAAGTCTCACGGGCTCTCTCGCGCCCGGGCCTACCCCGCCCGCCCTACCTGCCAAAAGGATACCTAATCCAAAAATGCAACTGCCATTGTTATGTTATTAGAATTTGATATGTATTTGCGGCGGCATCCACTATAATAACAACAAATTAGATAGACCAAGCAGTAATATTGTGTATTGATACACATATAATGAAGCGTCCAGCGGCACCGCCACCGCCACCGCCGCCTCCACCGATAGGTTGGCAAAGTAATATTTCTCAACAGCAAAATCAACGACAACATCAACCTAATAACAACAATCATGCTGTTTGGAATAATAATAATACCCGGCAACAATATATGCAGCCTCAGCATCGATATCAACAAGTTGTTCCTCCACCTCCGCCACCCCCTCCCCCAATTTCACAAAGTACTTTAAATCAACAACAACCAAAAGTTCATTTCCAACAATCACAATCTTCCAACAACAATAACGATAATAGTTTAGAAGGTATGAGCTATTCATGTGATACAAGTAGTAATGCAAGTAGTTTAACAGCGGCAAGTAATATTAGTGGTAGTATTAAGAATTTAAATGCCCTATCTCCAAAGTTGCAATCTTACTTTAGTAGACATAATAATAATAACCAACAAAATTATAACACTGAGAATATAAGTCCAAAGAACAAGGGCAAGGATTATACCAACTTACTATTCTCACCCGAAACTCAATATCTAAATGAAACTACTGATACAAATAGTGATGATAACGACGATGGTGTATTACATTCGATATTCTCACCTGGATTTAAAAGTAAGAGTGCCAAAAAGAAGAAATCATCTCAACATCAACAGCAGCAGAGTAATGCACCATTTAACTCAATATTCTCACCAGTATCAACATCAACTGAAGTACAAGAAGTTGAAGATGAAATAAGTACTACGAACAATAGTGAAATGAGCGATGAGTATTCTACGATACATGCTATATTAAGGGGTGATAGTATGGAAAGTATCAAAAAGCATGTTGGTTTAGATAATGCACATCATCCTTTACTGTCTAACAATAACAATAGTAATAGTATGGGGAATGGATTGGTTAGAAATGTGAAGGCTGAGATAGACTCTAAAGTGGCTGTAAATCAACCTCTTGTCAGTAGCATGCAGTACGGAGTTGATACTGCTCCGTCGAAGAAACCTGTTGTTGCCGAAGAGAGTAGTATCGGTGATTCTACAATGGATATGCTAGATAAGGCACGGTTCTTTACAGGTAAACAAGGCAGCAGTAGCCAAGGGATGGCATTAGCTATTACATCCCCACCGAGTCAAGAACCTATTAGTTCTACAAATGAGAAGACTCCCCGTGTTTCTCCTACAACAAGTAGTACTGAAGATGAATTCTACACACCCACCTCTGTAACATCTGCAAAGAAGAAACCTTCTTCTTCTGGTCATCGGGCATCGTTAGCGTCATCTCCTATGTCACTCAACTTTGATGTAGGTAGAATGTCATCTGGTGGTGGTAAGAATAATAATGGCTTACCCCCCGTGTGGGAAGAAGATAATAATGTGGACAAGAGCAATGAGACCGGGGAAGAAGATAATGATAGTCCATTAAATATGGGTGATTTCCGTACACCCAAGCAGCATAATATCGATTGGAAAGAAGTGAATGATTACAGTGATGTACATGATAATGAAGAGGAAGAAGAGTTCTTCAGTCCTCTTGCTCAACATACCGGACAACAAACTTCATCCCATGATGCAGCTAATGATTCACATCACAATTATCTCTTGGGATCTACTTTGACATTGGACTTTGATGTTGAGGATCTAAACAAGTTGAGTGTATCGCAGGCTGAAGTGCCATCATCGGATATTCCACCCGTTGCCTCTACTGCACCTACCAAACAACAGTCTCCATCGTCTTCTTCACCAAGCTTCAAGGAGATGAAACAAGGGTTGCAATCACTTTTGAAGGAGGCTAAGGATCTCAAGTCACCGGAGAAGGCACCGCCAGTTCGCGAGCAAGTGTTACAATACGGAACAAAAGCTGCAGAAACACCAAGTTTTTCCCAAGCAACCAACTCAAATCCCATCGTTGAAAGTCCTAGCTTTCATTTACACTCGCCTTCCGTATCGAGTTTACCTCATGATGCTCTTACAGTTGACTTTGTCAAATCATGTTATTGCGTTGAGACTTTACAAGCTATCCTTAGCGTGTTAACAGATGATAACAGTCACACTCATAGGAACAGTGGTAAACGGGGTAAGCAATTGGTAGGGGGTAAGCAACTACGTTATCCTAGTTTAGTTCGCCTGGCCGAGAAACGTCTTCAAAAGATGCAGAAGGAACAGTGTAAAGATTACAAAGGTGTAGCACAAGCCAAAGTGGAGACGAGCGAGCAATTGGTACAAGTTCGACCAAGAGTTCCATTATCAAGAGGAAAGACTTTAAGGCCTCCAGGCACAAGCCAAGTTGACAAGGAGAATGTTGACCCTTCCCCTGAACGCCCGAGTGAGATCCCTCGACCGATGGAGAGTATTACTGTCTTGCATAATTCCAATGATATTAATGACGAGGAGATTAACGAAGCTGCGAATGAAGTATCTCCTCTAGTTGAGGAAGGTAATTCGTTATCCGTGACGAAATCTTCATTAGACATGGATTTATCAGTATCGATGCTTGACGACGAGTCACTCTATTGGAAGCAGACTATGGATATCAACACCAATGTAGAGAAACCTAAGGAAGAAGTTCATCAACGTGTGATAGCTCAGAAGATGATGCCACTACAAAAACAAAGCCACAAAGCATCCCAGACGACACAGAACGACGACATTCTTCAAAGCTACGAAGAGGCGAAGAAGAACCTTGCATCAACTATGGTCTCAAATACTCAATTAACGAGAGAAATGGATTCTCTTGTCAACGAGCATCGTGAAGTCAAGGCTGAGCTATCAAAGAAACTCCAACAAGTGTCAAAACAACTAACTCAGCACCGAGCTGCCGCTACTGCCGAGAAGGATGCCCAGCAGAGACAGATTACAGAATTGGACATGATCAATAGTACCCTTCAAGAAGAAGTTCAACAATTACACAAACAACTTCACCTTGTCAACCAACAAGGACAAGAGGCAGCAAATCAGTTACAATTAGAACTTGAAGAAGTGAGAGTGCAACATTTACACTTGTCTCAAGATAAGGAAACATTGGAACAGGAGATGAACGACATTCTCTCAAGGTATGAAAAAGCCCAACGAGAAGTAGCACGGTTAAAGTTGCTACTTGATAAAAAGAATTCCACACCAGAGAAGAAGAATACAGAGAAGTTGAGGCAAATTGTTGATTCTGCAAAGCTTGCAAATAAAGCTCTAGCTAACGCGCTTGCAGTTAGCGAGAAAGATTTAGCAGAAGCATATGAAGCAAAAGACAAGTCATCACGTGAATGTGATGCTCTTCGAGATCACACAACCAAACTTGAGGACAAGACGTCCTTCCTATCGTCAAAGGTTAAGGAATTATATACAGAGTTAAAGAGTAGTCATGCCTACATTGATCAATTATATGCTGACCTTACAGCAAACCGCTCACCGTCGAAAGAAATCAAGGCTGAACTTGAACGTAAAGAAATGGAATGGATTGAGTTAGAACGTGGGTATTCACAGCGGATACAACAGCTGGAGGAACAACTCAAGCAAGGATCAGATTCGAAGAATAAGGTGTCAATGGAGGCATACATGTCTGTCGTGAAGTCTACGCGTCACTACAAGATGGAATGTACAAAGTTGAAGCAACAGCTCGAGTCTATGCAGAATCCTTCACCTGTAAACAGTGGAGAGGATAGACCTACTCTTCAAGTTGTTAGACAGTCCACTAGAGGCAGTGGAGGAGGGAAAACATTACGAACATTGCAAAGTATAAAGTCAAAGCAAGCAGTGAGGGAGAATGATGAGAATGTGGCACCAAGCACACATGTCAGGAACCACAGTGCAACACGACGACGTGTAGAGGCAGTAGAAAAACAACAAAAAGGAAAACAGCTCAACCACAAGACCATAAGAGCTCTTGGGGGTAAGAAGGGCTTACAGGAACAGTTAAAACGAGTGAGGCAAGGAGGAAAGATGATGATTAGATAGTTATATGTACTTATGTAATGAAATGTTTAGGTGTTAGTACCGACCCTTGAATTTGTCATTCAGAGCAGTTCTACCACTGCCATCTTGATCAGCTGGAGCTTTCCATAAATCTTCCTTTGGGTTTGATATCATCTGTGTCTTTTTCTTCTGACGTTCAGTTGAAGTTGCTCCAGTTTGAGAGTGAGACACTGTTGAAGTCTGTGTTAATGCAGCAAGAGTGCCCTGGATATTGCTGGGAGGGCGTCTTGGCCCATGTATCTTCTTCTTCTGCGGTGGGACATCCTTATTAACCTTTGCTGGCGGAGGCATTGAAGATTGATCACCATTAGATTTGTTTTGAACAGGGTTGGACGGTGGCATCATTGCTTGCTCTGACATAACTGGTTTAGATGGTGGCGGGGGCATTTCTAATGTCTCGGTAGCAATTGAAGGTGGCGGAGGCATTAACGATTCAGATGTTGACGATATCGAAAGTGGCGGAGACATAGTTGAACTCTGTTTAGGAATCACCGAATCATCTGCAGCTGGCAACTTTACTACCGTATCTCTCATCTGTGCAATATTAACACCGATCAATCCATCTTTCCTGTCCCACTCGAGGTTTGGATTGACAATCTTGAGCAAATACTCGACATTATCAAGTTCCTTATTAGTTTCCTTTATGGCTTTCTGTGCTTTGGATAAGTTTTCATTAGCCAAGTGTAAATCATTCTGGATGAAGAAGGCATCATCATCTTCCTTACTACTGTTAATCTGTTGCTGTAGAGTATTACAGCGTTCCAATGCTCGAGATACCACTTGTTGTTGTTTTGTATGCTCCTCAATAAGTACTTTCCACTTTGATATTAGTGATTCTTCTGAATCAGCATCCACATCTTCCAATCTTTGTCTCTTTGATGATGATGCTGTACGATCATAAAAGTCATCAATCTCGTCATCTTCATTATATTGAGACTTTTCCTTTTGTCGTTTCTTTACTTTGCGCTGTCCTCCATGAATTGAATTGTGCATACCATCCTCAATCCTATTCTTGAGATTGTTGATCTCCTTTTCTAATGTAGTCATTCTCTCTTGGTTCTTTGACAACTGCGCTTGCTGCCCATCGGTTAACCCAATGTTTTCCTTCGCCATGATACGTGAAGATTCCTTTTGAATAGCTTGCAGTTTATTGGTTTTGGTATTGTATGTACTGTGCAATTGATATAGAGGTTGTGAGATCTTGTACTTGCCATCTTGAGCGTAGAAAAATTGCTCAATTGAGGGTAGTGGAGGTAGATTGGAATTGTCATCATGTGCAGTAGGATGAGCTGCTTGATCCGTGGTAGTGTCAATATCATCTGACATTCCCCAGCTACAACTGTTATCGTTTGATTTTGCTGTACCATCTTCTTTGTCGTCACCTTCATTTGCAGAATGAGCAGCCATTATAGACTCCTCATTCATCTTTTGTTTCAATTTGACTGCACCTCTTTCATACTCTTCTGGACCTTCCAAGATGTAGAGTCTTGTCGATGCGCCAAACCTTAGAGCATCTCCAGGATATAAAACTACACCTCTACTTCCCTTGCGGTTTGAGTTGTTATCTTCCTTTCCACACGCTTCTGGTGGTAATCGTTTTTCATTAACAAAAGTCCCATTAGCTGATCCGAGACACTTGAGCCAAGGAGTACCATTATTATCAAATGAAATACGAGCATGAACTCTCGAACAGCTTTCATGTGATGTAATTATATCAACTAATGATGGATTGTCGGCAATACGACCAAAGGTACATGTATTACTATTCAATTTGCTTGAGTTTTGTTTGATGATATCATTGAGTGAGTATGTTGCTATTACATTACCAAGTTTTATCTCATCTAAACTCCATGTATGTTGGGGTGGTTGCGCCCATGATGGTTTTGCTCGTTGAGCCATCTAGAGTATGTATGTTGTTATTAGATTTTGCTTGTGTATTGTATTGGATATTGTAATGTATGTGCCCACATATTTTGTATAAATATTTATTGTGTTGCAACAAAGAATTTGTGATACTTACTAACGGTTCACGGCCTTCCTGTACCACCGATCAAAGAGGCGTTAAAAACTGATCAAATGACGTTAAGTATAAACAATATAATCTCTTCTATGTAGGCTAGGCATACCAGTTCGTCCTACGCCAAACATCTTCTATTGTACTAAATACGTTTAGGGAGAGAGATTTTTTATTCCACACGTAGGCAAATGAAGAACAGCCCTTTTTCTTGTTGACAATGACCCAAACCACAACACAAAACAATAAATAGCAAGCAGAGCATTGATTAATCAATAGCTCTATTACCATATACCATATGCAAAGATAATGTTATTGATATCGGTCGATCGTTAGTAGGTATTTGCAATTGCAATATCTCTTGGACACATCTTATGCACAACAACTCTTCACAGTATTAGAATAGGTAATATTATTATCGACTCTCGACAACATATAATGACGGAAGATCTCAATACATTACGAGGCGTATACTTCCCCTGTCTACAAAGTATATTGGGAGTTATACTATTTCTTCGACTAACACATATCACATCACAGGCTGGATGTCTCTTTACTACACTCTTAATCATTATTAGTTCAGCCTCTACTTTATTTACATGGTCATCACTATCTGCAATCGTAACGAATGGACAAATACAGGGTAGTAGTGGTCCTTACTACATTATTAGTAGAACATTAGGTGCTGATATTGGTTGCTCATTAGGATTATTATATTACATTGGTAGTACATTATCATGTAGTATGTTCGTCCTCGGAGCAGTAGAGGCTGCTCAACATTCGATACGAGCATACTATGCTCGATGGGGATATGGATTCTCAGGACATGTATTCAAATATGATGTACAAGTTATTGCAATCGTTCTCGTTTTACTGGTCACGGGATGTGCACATATCGGCAACAAGTATGTCACACTATTCTCCAACATGTTCATCTGTGTAACAGTAGCAAGTATTCTATGCATGACAATTGGTTGTGTGCTCTTTGCTACAGGAATTGATAATGGTAATTTGCAAAACTATGACAGGAGCTTTATGGAGAATATATGGCCAAGGTTCGAGCCCGATCCATATACTGGAGTAACACCCAACTTCTTCTCTTCTTTAGCATTGATATATCCATGTGTTACTGGAATGTTATCGGGCATGTCTAAATCTGCTTCACTCAAGAATCCATCACAGAGCATACCAAGGGGTACCTTTTGGGCAATCATTACTTCTACTACTGTCTATTTGGTAGTATGTTGGCTCTTTGGTATGACAATAAGCAATCGGACATTGAAGGTTGACAAGTTTGTGACGGCATCAGTATCATATCCACACGAAATCATAGTGAGATTAGGAGTGATAATAAGTTGTTTGGGGCTGATGTTGGGTACGCTATCTACAGCGCCTGGTCTCATATCAGCAATGGCAACTGATGATGTACTTCCGTTTCTCTCATTTTTGAAACGAGATATTGAAGTAGGTGGTCCACCATTGAAGGCATTGTGGTTCACTGCTCTTCTTGCATTGTTACCAACACTTGGTGGAAATCTAGATCATGTGTCACCATATTGTACCATCTTCTATTTATTAATGTATGCCGGAGTGAACATGAGCACATGCATATCAGGATTCGTCAAGCCGCCCGGATTCAGACCGACATTCAAATACTTCCATTGGAGCGTGAGCTTTATTGGATTCATTTGGTGCTTAGGGTTGGGCTTTTGTATCTCCGTGGTAGGATGCTTTGTATCCATGCTTGCATGCTTATTACTCCATGCATACATAAAGAAGGCAAGACGATTAGCCAAGACAGGCATCAAGTGGGGAACACTTGGCAGTGCTGTAAGATACAACATTGTTAATAGCGCTTTAAACAGTTTGGCTAAGAGTGCTGCCACGGCTTCCGCTACTTCATTTCCAACAGAAGTTATGCTATCACAAACAGAAGAAGGAATGAACTTGAACCGGTCACCCTCGTTCTCTTCTAACGGTAGTGTTATAAGCCCTATCACTGAAGCCAAAGAAGAGTGGGTCAACTTTCAACCCAATAGCTCGGACTTCCACGCCAAGAACTGGAGACCCCAGTTGCTTACAATAATGCCAGTCGATTACAATGGCACACCAACTCACCTACATATGGTATCACTGGCTGCACAGCTCCAACAAACAGGCAAAGGCATAAATGTTGTGATTGCCATTATAGATAGATCTCAGGCCGGCAAAGCTGCGTCGGTTGCATCTGCAATAGACAACATATGCTCAGAGGCACACATAATACCAGCAGACGATAACACATCTATCATGTCTGAAATGACCGGGATATCTTCTCCACCCAATGATAGATGGAAAAATGAAGAAGCTGAAAATCAAAGTTTGACTAAAAGTGGAGTAGATCACTGTGATACTATACAGCTAATGCAACGTTCGAAGGCTTTACTGATGCTTCATATGAAGAGAGAAGGCATGGATGGTTTCGCTGAAACTTCGACAACAGATGGAAAATTCTTTGAGGCAGTTTGGAGTGCGGTCATACACACAGGATTAGGACCTTTGTCTCCAAACACCATCTTGCTTTCACTTCCAACCTTTCTTGCATTCCATGATGAAGATATGTCAAGGAAGGAAAAGTTTGCTTTTGAACAAGATAAATCCAAAGCAGAAGAGTATCTTCGCACTATAAACGGGATCTTAAACCTCGGTAAAGCCGTCATTCTCTTTAAAGGTTGCCAAACGTACCCCAATAATGAAGCTCTTCTTCCGGAGAGAGGTACTATAGATCTTTGGTGGATAGTGCATGACGGAGGCTTGCTCTTACTACTACCATTCTTGCTGTCAAAACACCAAGTCTGGACTAACATTGATGATGACAGTACCAAGAAGCAGAAGAAAAGAAGACGGAGGATAGGTGCTAAGCTTCGACTATTTGCCGTAATATGTGGCAAGGAAGATCCAGTAAAGCTTCAGAAGGCAGTAGAGAAACATTTAGATGCAGTACGAATATCTGCTCAAGTGCATGTAGTCGAGTCGTTATCAGGTACTAATATTGCTAAACACATGAGAGATGAGCAGGCAACAAATCAAGTTGATGACGCTGCATCTCTACTGAGACGTGAACTGGGAAGGCAAACTAGTAATCCTGTCGCTTCTTTGAGAAATGAAGGTGTGAGTACACACAATATGACGTTAGGAGAAGTGTTCGCCTCGCCATCTGCTCCAGTTGAAGAATCAGTAGTCAATTGTGAAAGTAATATCCTAGTGAATCAAGATGTGGATACTGCGTCAATATTAAACAATGCAATAAGAACACACAGCAGTAATGCCAACTTAGTTGTTGTCAACCTTCCATTCATTCACAAGAGCCAATGTGCTCAGGAATACTTCCAATTTGTCGACAAAGCCTTCAATGGTATCGATAATGTGATGCTTGTCCGCGGCTCAGGCACAGAGGTTGTAACCGCATATGCCTAATATATATCAACTATGTAACTAAACAGAAGGTAGCTTCAGAACTAATATCTATCTCAATTTCTATCTATCTAATGCTGCCCAAAACAAGCCAGACTTGATCTTTACCTGAAACGATACTTGACATATGGAAGCTCAACTTCTTCATCAGTATCAAGATCATTAGCAATAATCTCAAAAGTCAGAAAGAGTTGGTTGGCAGGAAGCTCCTTCTTTGTCACATTAGTCACAACTTCTGACATCTTCATCTTCATACGTTCAGCCAGCTTCTTCTTGTTGGCAAAGAAGGAAAAGAGGATTGAGACTCCGTGACTAATCATTGACACATCAAGCTTGTACTCCGTCTCAAAGTGAGCAATGAACTCCTCAAGAGTAATGTCACCCATGTTCATATCAAGACTATCCCAAGCTGTCCAATCCCACTCCTTACCCTTGACAATAGCTTTATTTTTGGCCGGTGCAGTAGGTTCACTGAGCGTCATGAAAGGGATAGCCAAGTTCACAAACCCATTCTTGTAAGCATCAATCTTCAACTCCTTTTGTGAAGTACCAATAATCTTGTATAATTCAAGACAAATGAGGCCCGTTACTAATGCAGTGGTTGTGGCAATTGCAGGGATGATCCGTCCAGCGATAGCTCGTGAACGGTGAGTATCTTCGGTAGGGATTGAGTAGTTGAGAGCACGGAGGTTGGAGCATGCGGTGACGAACAGCATGTGATCATCCATATCTTTATCAAACTCAATGGGGTTGAGCTTGAACCCTGCCAAAGAATTTGGTTTGGGTAAACTAGCCAAGATTTGATCAACGTCGGTCTCATCAGAGGCGGCAGCGGTCTTTTCTTCCTTTGCCTCGGCCTCGTTAGATGCAATCTTAACACCTTCTTGAGGAGAGAAATCAGGAACAATAACATTCTGTAAAACTTCTACAAAGTATTCCTCGTCGGTCCTTCCATTGATGCCAAACATGTGCGCTCGCAAGTTGGCAGCAGCAACAATGAAATCAAAATGATTCCTCATTTGTGCATCATCACACTTGTCATTTAGATCGAACACTAATGGCTTGGGACAACGTTTTGAACCAGACCAGAACTTTGTCCCACTAGATGTAATCTGATCCTCAGGAAAGTTATGTAGTAGTTGTCGAACTTGATTGTTGAAGAGTGTTTCAAACTTCAACCGTGCCCATACAACACAGTCTTCAAAACTCATGGGACGTTCCTCGACCAAAGTCTTGTGAATGGCCATGGCCGTCTCAAGCTTGGTATTCTGTTGTCCAGAAAGAGATGCCGCATAGTCGGGATTTGACAAGTATGAATTGACATCTTCACCACTTTGTTTGAATTCTCCCTCAAAGTAATCACGTGCCCATTGCAATGTGTGTTGGATTTGATTGGGGAAATTCTTTAGAGTACACACTGGAATACTCTTCTCCGGAGGATCGCGTGTAGCGCCGTAGTTCTCAGTAATGTTGGGAATGACCACCTGTGTATTTCCCTTGGTACCGAGAGTTCCACTTTCAAGCATGGGTAGTTGGTAGAAGAGACATCTCTGATCAACATACAAACGTGCTTCGACATTGTCAAGGGCGGTGCAAACACCATTCAACTTATCATAGAAATCATCACCAAAGATGGCCTCGGTATCAGCTCCAACCTTCTCCTGGTATGGCACAATGTTCATGTTGGCGTTCATATCTGCAGCGGCGTTGGCAGCCGTTGCTGATTTGAACTCATTGATATCCTTATTCCTGAACAAAAACTGACGACTTAGATTTGATTTCTCAATACGATCCATGTCAGTAATGTGAATTTTACCATTCTCGCCACAGGCTACACCCATCAATGCCCAGTTCTTGAGCATTTCACAACCAATAGCACCTGCACCAACAAGGAAGTAATTGAGATCAAGTAACCTTTGCTGTGCCTCCTTGCCAAAGACAGCAATTGTAGAATCATAACGTGATGTGCCAGAGGGTGCAATATCCGACAAAGGTGCATCGGGTAGACACTCATCAGCATCAAAGTAGAAGAAGCCATTGATTGGTGTGAACTTGCCACTGCATGCCTTGAGTACTTCCTGGCCGACAATACCACCCAAGGTTGCACACATTGGAGATAGAATCGAGCGTGATCCAGAAGCCAAATGCAATACAATTCGTTCAGCACCATCATTCCCTTCCAAAATCTTATCAGCATCCAACGATTTGGCTGATTCCCAAACTTCCTTGGCAGCTGCCGCATCTCCTGGTTGGGGATATTCCATATTATGTGCCTCGGCATACGAAGCCAGTGCACGGTATGCCAAGTGTAGCAAAGGAGGACGATCAAACTTGGCAAAATCGCTCATCATTAACTCGCCATGATTCTCCAATGCCTCTTTATATGGTTTAAACGACATTGTTGTAGGTGTTTTAACTTGAGTAATGTATCCCTGTGTGGAAGGTTCTGAACAAGCCGAAGCGTCTACTCCGGTTAATTCAAATGTAAATGGTCCAGTAACCTTAACCTCATGTTTGGCATTGCTATCAGATAGTAATCCGTCCAATCCCTTAACTTTAGAGAAAGTGACATGATCTCCTGTTTCTAATCCATGTCTTCCTTGATCTTCCAATACTTTGACAACAGCAGGGTTGCTAAGAGTGTAGAAAGATGAAAAGGTCCAAGGGAATGAGTTGGTGGTTTTAATAATATACATATCTTACACACACAAACAATATAACTTACCTTGTCAAGATATTCTCAACCTGAGAAGTAGCAGGGTTCTCACCATCCTTATCACTAATAACAAATGACTCCCCAAAGTCACAAAATACAGTACCAAACACACCCGTGGACAGTGTGTAAATAAAACTTGCCTTATTGGCACGGCACTTATCATTCAAGGCGGTCAATGTCGATGTAGATAATGGTACAGTAATAACCACCACAGATGCACCATCCACTAAACTTAACAATCCACTTTCATCCTGTAATGATGTAACATTTGTGGCAACATCCACCTTAACATATTCATTCAATTCAGATAATTGATCTTTACATAATGCCGCACGTCCCTTCTTACTATCTTCTCCTTCATCACATTTGTTTAAATCACTTTCGGCTAGGTAGAAATTACCACCTAGATCAAATGAGTTAGGTACTTCAGGATCACATAATGTAACACTGGATATACCAGCTAGTATAATATTCTTGGCAATTTCAACACCAAGTCCTGAAACACCAATTAATACTGCACGTGATGCCATCATACGACGTTGGGCCTATGTCATACATATTATGAAAATATGAGGTAAATAACGGCATTAGTAGGTATTTTAATGGTTAGTTGAGTGCATATACAAGTAGCATTTTGTATGATATCAAGCCCAAAGATATTAAGAGTTGTGGAGTGGACCATAGAAAGGTAAAAGTAAAAGTTATAACTTACCTCATGGCCCATAACGTAAAGCTGCCGCGAGTATAATTTTTCATCAACCTCTGCGGATGAAGATGGTGTAGAGGTCATTGTTATATTGTTGTTGTAGGATGAGAAAGTATATCAATTAGCAGCATTAGCCAAGTGGTGGCCGCTTTATTTGTTGATCATGAAAATTAAAAAATGGATGCGGTATCCTGGATTTTGATATCTTTTCACAATTCACCATAACCTCACATTCCTTATTGAAGCCGACTACAATCTATTACATACCTTTTCAACCATAATCATGTCTAATACTGGCGTTAAAACCGACGAGAAGAAGCAGCACTTTGATGATATTTATGTGGAGTCGTAAGTAGAGAGATTTCATCGTTCTTTTTCATTTGATATGCACAACCTTTACTCAATGCAATCCTTTTACGCTGTATAGTACACCAGTTCCATATAAAACGAGGATCCTCGATGCATTAGATTATGTTTCAGATGATTTTAATCGACAAATGTTTGATGCACACATTCTTCCATGGGCAAAGTCAGTGACAGCACATGGAGGCAATGTATCGAAATCAGCTCTTGCTGCAGGATTCACAAAGGGTAATGGACACACACTCAACTTCGTAGACTTATGTAGTTGCTTTGGTAATACTACAATGGCAACAATATATGGCATGAGTTATAACGCAATCCGTGAGAATTGGTCTGATACAACTAAATGTATGACAATTGAATCAACACGTCGTATCCCTGTGAATATTACAGGTATTGATATATCCGAGCCGGCATTGGAATATGGAAAAACTACTGGATTGTATGATGATATTATTTGTTCTAATTTAAATGAACGGTCAACTGCTGAGTTTGATAAGGTTAAACAAGTTATGGGTGATGCTGATATACTGTTATCAACTGCAGCGCTAGTTTACTTGGATTTGGATACGATTGATACTATCATTAAATCATTTGCTGATGGCGGTGATGAGAAGAAGGAGGGATATATCCTTGTCAACTTTCTTAATCCATTTGCATTGGAAAAGGCTGATGATACGAAAAAGATTCTTCTAAAGTATCTGGAATTTGTCGGAAGTAGGGCTACTCGTCATCGTCGAATGTCAGAGTTGGAACAAAGAAATTATCCAGGCGAAGAATGGAGTTTGTTGGAATTATGGGTCTTAAAAAGACGTTCTTGAACTGAAGATTTAGTAGTTAGAACTAAGCATCAATAGTATGGTACGCACTGCTTTGATATCCGCTGCCTCTAACATTGTCTCGAACATAACTACCTACATTATTTGTCCACGAAGGTCCCGATACTGGAGTCAATATCTGGTCAGATTCTTCAATTTCATACGCCTTTTCTAGTTTTATCTCTGGAAACTCACTCATTGTGTAGATTGTATACCCGATCAAAGCGATAATAATCCATATAGATGGCGATTTACATTGAAATATGATGAACAGCATAGACATAGACTGTTCCTTAATAACTGATGTATTAGTTTCTTCATGATCAGGCTCAGTATATGTTGTGGTAGTATTGGACATATCTGTAATGTTTGTGTTGGTGGTTACATTCATATCATTTGAAACTATAATTGCTGGGATTGTCTCATCATCACCACTACTATCACTCTCAGATGCGGCACTGATATCTAATGTCAAGTAATTGACTAACCCAAGACACAATCCAATAAGCGTCAAAGCTATAACTCTCCCTCTTGCTATATTCATATCAATCAACTTTACATTACCCAATGATATTTTTCTCGTCATGATTAATACCTTTTCTCCAAGAATTGGTATTCTAGCCTCTACAAGGAAAAGAGACAATGCTAGTAAAGCAGCCATCAATTCTAATAATGACTTCATTGGAGATGATAATAATAAAGTCAATCGTATAGGATTCAATATCATTGGTAGCGTATGAAAGGATATGATGAGAAGACATACTGAGCAATTTAGAAACCGGAACTTTAATATCAATTCAGATGTCGTGGTACCAAATCCTCTCGAAGAGTTGGCATATCCTACATTAACATTGTCGTTTGTAGTAGAAGAAGAACGTCCTGATGATAATAAGCGCCCTATACCAGTATTTGATGTCTCAGTATCGTGATAAGATTCTTGGACTTCTCTCGCTGCACTGCTTGTTTGATAAGACATGTCTTTTGTATTGTGTTGCTCTGAATATATATCTTCTACCAACTACCAATGAAGATGATTATAAAGATAATACCACACTATCTTGACTAGGTACATATTATATTAGATATATTGCAGCTGATAACATGGCGGCCCTTAACCCTTATCACGAATGACATAAAGAAACAACTATAAAAAAAATAAAAAATGAAACAGCTTAATGCCGCTCCGTTACCCTACCATATGCAAATCAAAAGTTAATACTATTCATTTGTCAGTATACTACAGAATCTCAATAAATCTGAAAATATAGGTATATGTTTGCAAACTTTCAATTGATGGTGGTCTCCATAAAGGTATCCTTAGACCGCAAAGAAGTAGACCGAAATTATTTTACGATCACTAATAACGAGTTACTCCGATGGTCATAATGGCAAGAGGATTAGAGAGTTAAGCAGTACAGTGCTCTTAGTAGGGCTAATTAGCTCAGTTATCAGTTTTATTGGCAATATCAAAATTTGAACAATATTCATATAAAGAAATCATAAGCAATATTATAGAGATGAAAAATACAATACCAAAGAGAAGACTGAATAATAAGTCTATAGTTGGGATATGTTTACTTGTATTGATGGCAACTACTGCCATCCGATTATATTTATTGAATGATACATTTTCCTATAATAATGAGGATGATAAGCATTATAGTTGGGAATCTCAAGATGACCTTCAGAGAAGACGTCTTGGTCAAACAATAGAACACCCATTTCAATCCACTCCTGGTTCACATGCTAAATTTCAAGAAACAGCAGAGGTTATAATACAACGTACATATGACGAGCTCAAGCGTCATGGGCATATCCCTGGCAGTGGGAGATTTAATCAATTATTACACAATAAGTCACAGCGTAGATTGGCAAAGATTCCATTTAATACAGCAACAGTAAAGAAGCGGACATATAGAAATTTAAAGAAGGGTGGGAAATTAAGCCCAGGAACAATACCCTTTAATGTTGAATTGCAAAAAAGAGAGAAAGACTTTCTCCAAAAGCAGATTAAGAAACGAGGATTAGAACTAGAGAAGAAAGTTCACTACAATCAAGAGAATGTAAAGGAAGAGCAAGTACGTACTCTCAAGAATACAGAAGATAAATGGGTAAGAGGGAATTTTCTCAAACGTCACAAATCAAATATGCACAATCGAGATGAACAAATACATGAGGCAGAAGTTAGACATACTATGGCTGATGAAAGTAGGCGTTTGACTCGTGATAGTCTCTATAAAGATGCCCAGGAGGGTGTAGAGGCGGCTATTGAATTATCAGAGCAACTCCCTGAGAGTGTAGTAAGTGGAGAGGAAGATCTCAATATGCCCGAGGCTCTGGATTCATTTGAGCCCATGACCATGTGTGACCGTCCTACAGATGTTGGCACTGTCGAAGACTTTGCTTCGTTTCTAAATAATGCACATTGTGACGAGTTTACTGAAGAGAAGCCGATCGTCATCTTGGCAAACATTGAAGGAGAACATTTGCACGGTAGAACTGGTAATAATCTATTGGAGTTTCTTCATGCGGTTCAAATGGCAAGAGATAATAACATCCAACTAGGAATCATGACGCACAGCTGGGCCATGACTGTCCTCCAGAAGATGTGGATGTCGATTGAAAGTGCTGATTGGCAGGCTCAGTTTGAATCAGCCTTTTGTATCAAGATTTTTGACTTCCCCTCCGAACTAGAAGGTTGGAATGTGAGATACAATACCACCAAGGAGCTATTTTATTATGAATCCGACACCCCCCTATCTGAGTATATAGACACGCAAGAGAAAGCCCTACGCACCCTGTTTAGGAATTACAATCATGGAGATGGGTATGATACTTATCGTCTACCAACCCAAGATATGTGCTCATGTATCCAAGAGATATTCGGAGACGGAGCTTCAACTGCTATCTACTCCGTAGTACACAGTCGGCATCTCGAGGGTTTGCCTGGCCAACGGCTTCTAAAAAAGATTGCTAGAAACTCAGGTTGTGATCCAACTGCAGCACTTAATATGGAACCGGAGTACGTGAAAAGCATATTAAGACCTCTGGGAATGTTGAATTACCCCATTGTCTTTATATCCGACGGCCAAGATCCTTCAGTATTGGAAAGGTTGAAAGCAGATCCAGAGCTCAGCCATCTTATCCACACCCCAAGCCAATCAAGCTCTTGGTTGGGCGGAGATATAACTGCTGCAGTCATGTCATCTGTCTTTATAGGCAACCCTGCGTCTTCCTTCTCGGGATTTATAGCCAAGTCTAGGCTCTCCTTGGGCTTTGGACATTCATATCTTTTCAGAGGAAAGGATTCTAATGGTGAATGGAGAACAGTTTGTGGAGATAGCTGCGTTTTCGATAGGAACATATATGGAGTCATGGCTTGATGTGTCGACAGCGTGTACTATACTCTAGGTAGAAACGTGTATATACTAGATAACTATTATTCAGTAGCATAGACATTAAGTGTTATTTCTATACT
>Ga0075439_12165_pt1 | contig 36038 bp, 30 predicted proteins | sample MintriSingleCell_FD_74264 | JGI IMG/M metagenome (GOLD analysis project Ga0075439, IMG submission 74264) | Marine eukaryotic communities from Monterey Bay, USA to study complex ecological interactions - Minidiscus trioculatus JGI Plate_4_G5... | ecosystem: Environmental > Aquatic > Marine >... | reverse complement strand
GTGTAGTATCGGAGCAAAGAAGAGAGGCCTTCATGGTTAACGTTTTGCAATTTGATGGGCTGGTCACTACGGTTCTCACTACGGTCTAAGCTTCATAAATTGATATAAATATTACAGGTGTAATCTTTAATGCTGTTTTGTATCCGCTGCAAAACGCTAATTGGGTACTTGCAAAACGCTAATTTGGATACTTGCAAAACGCGAATTAAGCCTATGGCACCAAAACGCTACCTGTAAACTCTCCTCCTATCTAGTATTGCTGCCATCTGAAATTCTGAGTTTAGAGTTGTCGAGATTCTTTTGATTTTGGCGATCGACCTCCTTAGTTTATTCAATCGGCTGGGAAGATGTCTACTACCTAGCTAGGTACAGTTGCTTTTGCATCAAGGTCATGTGTTTACAAAGGATTTGCAATTGTACAGTATATAGGCATGTCATTATATTAACAGAAGATGAATCAAGTAGTTTAAGGTATTCTTATTTCCGACTTCTTCATACTCACGATTCTACCCTACCACATCTTATTTCAATAGATCTCCTTATCATATTACATCCCTCAACACATCTCCTTGTATCTCTCTCCTTCGTCTCATTCTAGGAGTTCTTTTTGACCATCCAATCATTATCAGCCCCACTACCATATCAGTATCCTCACAGCCAACTAGTTCTCTAAAAGCTGGTGTTCTAATCACTGATCCAGTTGCCCACTTAGATCCGATATCTTCACTGTGTAAACTCAGTAACAGATTCTGAATAGATGCACATGCCGATGCATAGTCTTCCAATTGTCGTATTGTTGCTGGTGGTACAAATGGTAGTTCTTTATATACATCCTCTTCGGCCACTGTAGAAAGTGTTTGCTTTTGCATTCCAGATACAGTTGCTACTACAAAAGCTGGTATAGACGCCCATTTCTCCCTCTTTCTTGCAGCTTCACTTTTGCATGCTTCAATTCCGCTCAGCTGTTTGTCAAGTAAGCTTTGAAGAGTTACCTCATATGCTATATCACAAAGCCTTTCTGATGCCGTCGAAGGAGAAAGTATTCTATGAAAAGTAGTTGGCTCTGTAATCTTGTGATTTGGAGCCGCCGTCACTGCACATTCTACACCACGAGTAATAGCATTATAAAGAAGTTCTCTATCAGATGATTCAAAGTTGGCCGTAGTTCGTCGTGATGCAATCATCTGCTGGAACTGATCTGCATTTGTTGATATCTCTTGTTGATCTTGTGGAGATGAAGAAGATGCAACAGAAGAAGACTGCCTTTTATGATCAAGACGGGGAATTGTTATAGTTGATACAGATGGTGGTGGTGGTAGACGACGATATAGTAGACAAAGATGGAGGACGGTTGGTACTAACATGTGATGTGTTTTGTTGTTGATGATTGTATCTTTGCTCATTTGTATTAGTACTGAACGAGAATAGAGCTATCGGCGGCCTAGACGTATTCCGTTGTACATGTTGTAGCAGATGTGATCGGAAGGGGGTGTTCATCTTGATCAATAGTCAATAATATGCTGCCTATCTCTCGTGCATTGTGCCGCCATGAAAAAAAAAGACAGTAACTCTCCTCTCGGCTCTCGGTATCCTCCCTTCGGACTTCCAAGTGACAGTGAACTAATCTAATCTCGACCAGTCACCACTTAAAGCATCCATATCACCATGATAGACGACGCCCTTGTAGTGCTTGATCACGTTGCAATGCGTGTAACGGCCTCGACCATAACTGGTTTAGGTTGTGGTGCCGCATATTCAACACTCAAAGGATACTCCATCTTCAAAACATCAATATCGACTGCTGTTTCCTTTGCTTTAGTTTCGACTGCATGCTTTGGAATGGAACGAGTTGCTAACATAATATTAAAACAATCTTCTGCTATAATATATAATGATCACATTGATGAGGTGAAAAGAATAGAATCAACTGGTAGTACAATACAATCTCCTATAAATCCAAAATTAATTTATGGATCTCATTTCTTAGGAGGCTTGATGGGTGGTGGTGTTGTAGGATTCTTGTTTCAAAACAAACCAATGGCAGGTGCGTTCTTATTAGCACCAATAATGTTAGGTATTGGTAAAATTGAAGTATCATTGGATGAATATAAAAGCGAAAGATTGCAACAGTTGGTGAATATGGATAATAATAATACTCGGCAGAGTGATGATGACGAAAGCATATGATATTATGTGCAACTCATCTACAACAGTTGGACTGTTTACATCTTCAATAATCAGACATTTATGTTGCAATTGCTATGGGATAGGAGATTTCACTTCCATTTCCGGGAAAAGTTCATAATACTATCATCTTTGATCACCTATATCTTAACATTTAAACATAAACTCTCTATCTAAATAGTACATACATATCCATACCAACATACCAGTACTCCTCAACTAAAGAAGGACTTTCTTACTGTCAACCAAAGTTCACGTGAGTCATCGACAGTATCAGCCTTCTGCTTCTCTTCTAGTCTCTCTTTCTTGGAAGGGTCTAATATCATATCACACATATCCAGCATCATATTAGCACCACATGGGTCGGCTTTACACAATTCCGTCAACTCTGGCTGATCATCCTCGGGATTGATGGTCTGTCTTACTTTTCTTATCCGACTCTTCACCGCCGATGCACTCTTATACCTGTGTTGGTGTTTGAGAGTCTTGAACAGCAACTCCAAATGCAACAAAGTCTCAGCGTGGTTTGGTCCAAACTCAGATGCCTCGGAACGAAGCTTAACTGTTCGTCTCAGGATGCATTCTGCCCTGGATGGTATGCCATAGTAAAGATATAAAGTTGCAAGTGCAAAGTAGTCACGAATCTGAGTCTCGTTGTACTGCTTCAAGTCAACTATTGGATAATTCTTCAATTCATGTTCACCCATCTTAATCAAGTCTGCCAAGGTCCTGCGGTCGAGACCTTTCAGCATGTTACCGATATCAAAGCATGACATGTCAACATTATGTTCACAGCATTCTCGGTAGTGGGTATATCCCTTGCCCTCCATAATGAGCCACATTGAGATTAAGTGCACTTGTATCTCACAGATATGACCATTAATGTCTAAATTGATCTTACAATCACGATATCCTCCAATAAGTGACACATGGTCGGATTTCAAACTCGATAACTTGATACGACGGACGATGCCTGCATACTTGCTAAGGACGATTTCAATCAATGCCAATAATGAAGCAATGTCTTTGACAAATAAAGACACCCGGCAGTAGTCTGTGACCAATAATGGATCTCCTCCATACTTCTTCTCACTCTTGATCAGTGCCTCACTTGGTTTCTTCGTTGGTCCTACAGCCATTGTCTGCATACCGAGCTTACTTCCAATGTAGGCACATATAGTCTTAAGCTCTGGTAGAGCTGCTTCGGCTTCCTCGGCTAAGATGTGACTTATCCGATGTGGACTCATATCATCATACTCTCTCTTCACCTTTTGTGAGATACGTTTATGCTCGTTTGAGTATCCGTCCTCACCACCATCTGCAATCCCCATAAGTGACTTGAGATAGGGGTAGAGTGGATCGGTTTGGATTTGTTCAAACTCATAATCATAGACACGGCTGTCGAATATCAACGAGTTGATACTTCGATAGTAATTCCAGGCGTTGTAGATAGTCTGGGTATGAGTTGGTGGAGGTACGTCGCTTCCTTCTGGTGGAGATAACTCGATTGCTCCTGGAGTGATTGGTTCATCCCATAATGTATCCTTACCAGCAAAGATGTCGATTCCAACAGGCACCTGTCGAGTCGTCGCCTTCTCCTCTTCCTCTTCTTCCTCTTCCTCTTCCTCTCCTTCTTCGATGACTTCACCCAACTTCTCCTCTTCGTGTCCTGGTACATTATGAGCTGCTCGAATCGCCTCATCGATGGTACCTTGTACTCGGTCAAATGCAAATTTGTATGAGTTTTGACGCTGTACCATGACATTGGTGTTGTTGATAGTGTTCTCGTCCTCAATACTAGTGGCAGAAATCAGTGCAGGCTTGACCTTGGGTAAATCGCCCAATTTCAATGTAGGGGTATCCTTCCTAAGAGACATTACAGTTGACTTCCTCTTGTAATAATCTTGAATAGCATGTAGCCGTGCATCTAATGCTTGACGTATCTCCTCATCGGCAACATGTACCTTCAATTCAGCATGTACCTGAGCTCGGAGTGACTCCAGGAAGATACGCTCGGCAACGAGATCCTTATTGGCAACATTAATTGTCTTGCCTAAGATGGAGTCCTTGGTGGAGATACTGTCATCGGAGTTGAGAACTACGCCCTTTCTTGGTGGAGATATGTTCATCTCTTCGCGCTCTTCGCCATTGTGATAGTCGGGCTTGGGAGTGTTGGAGCGTAATGGTGTGTTGACACTGTCACAACCGCCAGCGTTGGGAATAGGAGTTGCTGCCACTGCTTCCTGAGTAGAATCACTACTTGCCACCATCAAGTGTACTCGACTTGCTTCTTTCTTGATAGTAGAAGGACTCTTCTTGTCCTTAAGAAGCTTTGTAATTGCAAAGGATTCTTCCTTGATGGAGCTGACAGCACATGAATCTGTATCCTTGACAACAACTGGAGGTGCAATATGATGATCAAAAGATTCACCTCCTCCGATTGCTTCACTCCGATGATAACCATACATTGCATGCTCTGCTACCTTTTCCTTCACATCATCTTCCAACTCTGCTGACTCTTCTTCAATACTCACACTTGGAAGTGTACTCAATGCCTTCTTCAAGTCACTAAATAATACACCATCCATACTCTTATCTTCTTCTTCTTCTTCAGTATTGCAATAAACCAATGGAAACTTATCATTCTTCTTGTTAGCAAGTGATTGTTCCAACGATTTGGAGCTCATGGATGTATCCTCATTTGATGAATCGTCAAGATTAACACTACCCACTGATTCCTTGTGATGTAATACACGTTGCATTGCCATTTTACGCATCTGACGTAACCGAAGTAGTTCTGCGAATGGATTCTTGTTACCCTTGCTATCTAGTGATTGTTCGTCGTCAATAGAAGGTGTAGTGGAAGTTGACTCGTTGGATTCGGCATCTGCTGCGGCATGACGTTCAATTTGACGTAACTGTAATAGGTCTGCAAATGGATTATTTGCCTTGTTGTAGTTGTCCTGCTGATGCTCGTCGGTAGAATATGCAGTAGATTCAGAATCAGCAAGATATAGCTCTGTAAAGTTGGATTCCATTGACGAGTTGATACGATGACGATTTGGAGAGGCAGCAGGAGTTGTGGTGGTAGTTGCTCCTTGTAGCCATGGTTCATCCGATTCTTGACTACTCTCGGATAAGCCATCGTTATTAGCTGGTGTAATCCTTCTCTTGATCTTCTCCTTCGTCTTCTTCTCGTCTACCGTCTCCACAACATCTTCATTTGCAGCATTCACTCTCTCCATTTCAACCTTCCTAGTTTCTTCCTCTTCTTTGTCTGTATCAACAGCACTAGTCTCATCCAACTCAACTTTACCCAAACTATACTTATTCACCATAACGGTAGGACTATTACTACCATCACCATCCTCGACAAGTTCCTTGCTCATTTGCAGTACACGTCGTAATCGCAAGTTACTATCCTTCCTACCAAGCTCGGGTCTTGTTTTTGTTGTTGTTGTTTCACAACAGTTACTTTCCACTACCTTAGTAATAGTTGAAACTGAATCAGATGTTTCATCGAATGATACATCTGCAAGTGGACTGGTCAGTTCCTTGTCATTCTCAGTTGGTTTGTCTGTCTCTCTGAGTATTGCAGGCATGTATTCCTTAGCACTGGTATCATCTTCTTCTTCGTCATCTGACATCATGAAGGGATTTGTTTGCTTCCTTGCCTCGTGTATTGTCTTGGAGGCAGCTGCCGTAAGCTGTGTTACCTCTTCTTCAGTAGTAGACTCCTCTTCTGCTTCTTCAGACGATTCCTCTTGTACAGATTCAATAGAGAATCCACCCATTGTCGAACTACCATTCGTTTCACCAGTATTACTCATCTCCGATAGAGCACGTTGTGCTAATACACTTGGCCTTTCTAGCTTCTCTTCCTCCCCCTTCAACTTCTTCTTCTTCTTCTCATCCTCTAAACTTCTCAAGGCACTCATTGTATTCCTACCATTTGCTCTTAGTAACTCCTCATTCATTAATTCCATATTCATTTCATTCATTAATTTCATTGTTTCTTTTGTTGTTGTATCTAATGATGAATTATCTGTTATTTTTGATAATGAATCATTGGCTTGTGATTGTTTGTTGATGGAAGAGTTGGTTGATGATTGTTCCTCAGAGTCGGAGTCGATGAATGGATTGGAGGAATGTAACTTCTTTGTTGTGCTCTCCTTGACATTCTCTGCGGCCTCACTCGCAGCCTCCTCTTCCTCCTCTTCATCACTACTGCTGTCAAGGAAGGGATTATAATGCTGCTTTGCAACACTACTTGAAGTGGTAGTACCCGAACTGGTACGTTTGTCATATGTATAGTCATCAACTAATTCGCGTTCAGATGATTCTAATGGACTACGCTTCTGCTCCTCTTCCTCTACCTCTTCTACTACTACACCATTACAACCAGCCCCATGTTCCTCATTTCTTAAACCCCTAGCCTGACCAGCAGTAGAGATTGAAGTAACAACAGTTGATGTAGCCAAACTTGAATCCAAAGTGTTTATACTACCACCATCTTCTCCCCCATTTGATGTAGTAGAGTTGTGTATGTTGTATATCTTAGAGGTGGCACGTAAGTTCGATATCTTCGATTTGAATTGTAATATACGTAATTGACGCTCTTCGGAGGCTGCTGCTGATGATGAGTTTGTTGTGGATGATTTGTCGGGTATCATCCTTTTGCTTTTAGAGTTGATAGAGTTAAATGTTTTTAGAGCACAAGATGTGCACAAGATTTGGACGCTATTCTATTTGCTAGTACTACTACTATCAGCTATCTACTTCACCATTAGATGAGTCTATCAGCCTCTCTACCTGCCTATTACAGTGAGTATAAGGTTTAAAAATCAACAGCATACGTTAAATATTACTCAACCGACACTGCCAATCGAGTGAGTAGCTGTTGTTTTGCAATGACAGTCCGCGGTATCCTTTTTCAACTTTCTCGGCAGCGCAGGTTGGTTGCCTCTTTCTTGATCCCTTATTATTAACACCGCGATACAGAGACTAAATAAGAGTATATCATCGAGATCATATATATATTATTGATTGGTGTGTTGACTTTCCCCCCCTTTCATAAACTTTTTCAACTGTGACATGAATCGCTGATGGATAGTGGTCACGCATGGGTATCAAGAACTTGCAATACAATGGACTAAAGTACATCAGAATCAATATCGAACACATGGCAACAATTAAGAGGAGCCTGCATTATGCTCTCAAATTACTTCTCCCGACGAGAAGTGATATCCTTTTGTACGAGTTCACCGTGAAATATGTAGTGTGACATGAATCATGCTTGATGCCTGCGGCGGTCTATTCTCCCCCCTAATGTCGTTGATGAGGTTGAACTTCATATCTATGCTTCCATAAATCTGATATCTGGATCAAAGATACATAGATTGGCATCAATAAGCAACACTGGTCATATTGCAACAAACAAAAGAACATACAAACATACAAGACGAAAAACAATCATTTAAAAAATATCTTCCGCCTTCTCCATACATATTTGTATGACAACTACCTTGAGAATACATCATGTCATCCGTATCCGCCTCCGGTGTATGTATGTTAGTCTTCCTAATATTAATTGGACCACTCATTTATGGAGTCAAGCATCTTTACGACAAGATACGTGGAAAACTATCCAGCCATGAGATGGTAAAAACAGATGAACAGGAAGACAAAGATGGACAGGAGGATGATGAGCAGGAAGAGAATATATCATCAAAGGCATATCTATTCGCTCTAATTGGGTATGCAATTGGAATTGGTAAGTTTATATTGTGCGTTTGATATTATAAATAACACACTCGAACATATTAATGAATAAGATAATTTCATATTGTAATACAGGAAATGTTTGGAGGTTCCCGTATGTGATTGCATCAAATGGGGGTGCTGCTGCGGTGGTGGCATATCTTGTCTGTGCTGTATTTGTATCATGGCCACTGTTTATCTTTGAGATGATATTGGGTCAATATGTACGAAAGACATTCACTAAGACATGGGAGACTGTTCGTCCTCGTTGGTTATCGTTCGGATGGGCTCAGTGGTTGCTCCTTTTCATTGCACAGAGTTATATGGCTATGGTTACTACATACACTTTACCATATATTGTTGGATCATGCAGGACTCCTCTTCCGTGGACAGGCAACTCAGAAGGGTACTGGAAGAATACAATATTGAATTCGTTTGATAATCTCCAGAATAAACCGGCTGGACCCGGCCCGATTCAACCAGTTCTAGCTGTCTCCTTATTGGTGTATTGGCTCATTACATACTTTTCTGTGGTGTTTGGCAAGAAGGTATGTGTAATTTCTTTGTTCTTTGAGCCTTACCAATGATATCCTTTACTCACACACTCTATCCACTCTATACATCTTTAATCACTCAGGTACTCTCTAAAATCACTTACGTAACGGTTACGATGCCGGTTGCTCTTATGATTATCCTAGTAATTGCATCTACAACTCGGGAAGGGGCCAAAGAGGGTATACAGTTTTACATTGGCAAGTTTGATGCCAGTCAACTAACAAAGTTAGATGTGTGGGCTACAGCATGTGCCCAAATTCTCTTTTCCCTTGGTCCGGGCTTTGGAACAGCTATCACTTACTCTAGCTTTGTATCCAGCAAAGAAGATGTTTATCAAGCTGGAATAATTGTAAGTGCTGCCAACTCGGTCTTCAGTATTTTTTCAGGATTTGCCGTTTTTGCCACCGTTGGGCACCTAGCATATATGGAAGGCGTTCCTGTGGCAGAGGTTGCAACGAGGTCAGGAACAGGTCTTGCCTTCATTACATTTGCTGAAGCGATGAGCTTCTTTGGTAGTGCTGAGGTAAGCTCATGGTTAGCAGCCGTCTCTAATTGTACTTGCCGACTTGCTGCTGAACCTCCTTCCTCTCTTTTGGTTCCCTTAGAATGTTATGAGTGTAGTCTTTTATGTTATGCTCTTTACACTCGGACTGGACTCTAGCTATGCTTTTACCGAAACACTTGTCAGTTCAGTTGAAGAGACACTTGCCTCGAAAGGTAGGCACTATCGAAGTTGGAAAGTGACATTAGTTCTTTGCATCTTGATGTTTGTCTTTGGATTGATATTCACAACTCGGTTGGGCAATGAGATCCTAGATGTAAGTATACGTTGTGCTCTTGCCTTGAGTTTATACCCACACTTGATAATATCGCTCACAATATTCTACTTTTGTATCAAACAACAACATACCAGGTGATTGACATGTTTGTTGGTGTCATCTTCCTCTTAGTATTATGCTTCTTTGAGAGTATCATTATGAACTTCGACCTTGGATGGAAACGTCTTGATTATGCTCTCAAGGCAGCAACCTTTGGTAGTAAACGCCATCCCAAAGGTCGCAGTCTTTTCCCAAAGTGGCTCTGCAAGTATGATTTTTTTGTTACGGTTCCACATCTTACGGGTTTCTTGTTTATTTACGAGTTTGTTCATGTTGCGAGGAATCCATATGGTGGATACCCAACATCCCTTCTTGCATGGGGCTGGGCTTTGCTTGCTCTCTGCTGTGGTACTATCCTGCTTACGGTATGGAAGCGTGACGAGAGTAAACTTCCAGTAATCGAGGACGATCCAAAGTTTCAAGAAGTCTTGGGCAGTGATGTTGGTGACAATGATGTCTATGATGATGGTGTCGAAGAATGTGCAATTCTAACAGATGATGATAAGCTTGAGTCAACGACAGGAACTGAACTTCTAATGCCTATTGGAGAACAAGGACAGGCTGATGTTGAGCCTAAAGGGGAAGAAACTCCCAATGATGAAGCGTCTGTTGAGTAATGAGTATCATGCAGTTTATATAGTTGTGAAGAGCGAGTTAGGTAGGTAGGCAGTTGAGATAGTATGATTTGTTTTGCAATGACCGCCGGTATCCTTAATATCTTAACTCTTCTATCTCCTCTAATTAATTGCCGTGCCCCGGCAGATATATATTGTTAGATTGCCCGGTCGAGTTGCTTACTGTCAGCAAAATAACTTATAACGTCAATACCTACTATCTATCATGATACAACTTGATCAACATCAGCTACCATTACTAATTGTTATCATTACAACATCCATCTACTTTGTTGCACGCAAATCTAAGTCGTCATCATTAGAAGACTCGACAAGTAATAAGAAGAGAAGAGAACATCGTCTATCATTCACATCAGTCGGGTTAGGCATTGGATCTTTCCCTCCTACAGCTAATGTAAAAGAACCTATTATTAATACTGCTGTATACTTCAAAGCATGTCCATCAAACCAGGCTGTAGTAGATTCAATTGTTCTACCATTATTAGAATATATACGATTAAGTACAGTGCCTGATTTGGATAATAGGATTTGTAGTGATGATGGAATGAAGAAGGTTAATCCAAATGATTTAATACGTGAATTGAACATTAATGGAGATGAAACTTTGTTAAATAAAATTATTGTCGAGCATTGTCAGGATACGTTGGGAGAAGGACGAGGTGATCTACCTTGGTGGGAGATACTAATTATTCGAAATAGTAATAAGAATGCATCATCGGCATGTGTCTTGAGATTTCATCATGTGATTGGTGACGGATTAGCACTGGTTGCTGCATTTAATAAGTTACTAACAACCGAGGATGGGAAGGAAATACAATCACCTATATCCTTCAAAAGTGGTGCCTCAAAGAAGAAGAGGGGTAAGAAGGGTATTCTATCAACATTATGGTCACTTGTCGAAGCTACAGGTCATTGTTTAACATTAGCTGCAACAAAGTATGATGATGATACAGTATTTTCAAAGATGAATCATTCTAAAATGAAACATTCTGGTAAACGAGAGGCAGTTATCTTCCCTACAGTATCATTAAACTTTATTAAGAAGTTGAAAACGGCGGCTGGTGTTACTGTGAATGATGTACTCATGACAGCAGTGAGTCAAGCTATTCATGATTACTGTAAGTTACAGAATGATACAGTACTTGCAGAGAAGGGAAATAATATTCAATGTCGTGGCCTACTGCCTGTTGGGTTTCCTCGTAATGAAGATGAATTGAAAGATAATAGTACTGCCTTTCGCAACATGTGGTGTATGGTGAGCTGTGACATTGGTGTTGGATATGATGACATTCAAGATAGATTAAAGCATATCCATGCCAAGACAACTGAAATGAAGGAGAAGCCAAGGGCTTATATGCAACTCAAGATACAGAATGGATTAGGTCCTTATGTTCCTGTATCGGCCGGTCAACAGACTGTTTTTGATACATTCTCAAGGCATTCTTTAGTGTTGACAAATGTACCTGGTCCAAGTGATACAGTTTGCTTTGCAGGAAAGAAGGTTGAGGGTGTACAACTCTTCTTTGATAATCTGTTAACACAAGTGGACTTGATCAGTTATGCAGGTAAAGTCTTTGGCAATATCATCTTTGATGCTGAGCAATTGCCTGAGTCTGAGGTATTCGGAAAGCTATATTTGCAAGCATTGGTAGAGTTGGCTAAACGGTTAAATGTGGATGTACCCACAGAGATTGAGCAGTAGAGTATAATGTGGGAAGTGCTAGATTTTGATAGTCATGTGTATAGAATGTAAGTTAGTTTTGTGAAACAAGTATCTTACATTATAGTTACAGCACATTCATCCTCTTCTTTTGCAAATAATACCATCAATCGTTTATATCATCATCCATCGAATTGCATGAATAGCGGACCCCATGAGCATTGTATTGAGAATAAAGTAACATGGAATGGTGTAGATACCGAGACCCTTCTTAGATGGCTGGATACCAACAGAGTTCCTATACGTAGAGGCATATATCATCCTCAAGATGCTCCATACCCCAGCTAATACAGCACCCAGCTTTCCATTTACAAGTACTGAAAATGATATCGTCGATACAAGGAAGCATGGAAATTGTTCAACTTGATTGAGTTGTGCCCGCTGTGCAAGATATACTGGAAGTGATTGCAACAAATTATGCTAGTACATGCGGCTTATTGCAAAGGCAATCACATAAAAGCAAAACTAACCTGCTTCGGGCACAGCCGCGGCCGTCGTATCCTCATATTTCTTCTTCAGCATATCTGAATTGTTAATCTTTGCAATACCAACTCCCATTACATCATAACATTCATAATATACCAAGAAGAGACATATTACTACAATTGATGGGCATAATTCGAATATAATATCTTTTGCAATAATCTCGCCAGGACTATTACCAAAAAGATACGATGCTATACCACCTAGAAATCCGTAGGTTGCAATTAATACTACCGCAGATGGTGGTTGTTTTTTAGACATATTGCTACTGTGTTTGTTATTGATTGAACTGCACTACTGAGATCTAGGCTCATATCACGCCGATGTATGGGGAGGAGTTCTAATTTTTTTAGAGAAGCAACTGCTATTTTAGAGAAGCAACCACTATCAATTCACGCCAGCTCAGCATTCGTACGTACTACAGATATATTCGTACTTTTGATGCTTGATACAACACGACTTAGTTGAAACCCGGATAATTTTTGTGCTCACCGCAAAGTGCAAAGTCGTACATATCGTCTAGAGCTGAACTCATTATACTCCGTTTGCATCAAATATTGATAAAAGGAAGTGTATGATATCGTCTACTAATTACTTGTGTGGATGTAATAGTTCATCATCTCATAAATTATTATCAGTCATCGACGATACAACAACATCATCAACAGACGATACATCAAATTGCAACTCCGATTCTATACTTGGTGCACCACTTCCTTCTACTCAACAACAACCAATACCATCTAATCAAGACGATAACACGGTATCAGCAGTAAAAGAAGATATACCAACAAGTACAACAATGGATGAACATACGGCTGCCAAGTTATATGATCAAGCCATGCAAGGAGGCCGCAACGGCAACAATAACAACGATGATGGATTTCCTGATATCGAAACACCACTATCAAACGATACAACCATGATCGCCAGCAACATGACCACCTCACCCTCTTCTTCAAATAGTAATACACCTGAACAACAACGTGAACGTACATTAACAGATGATACCAATACTTCACAGGAAAGTGTATCAAAACATACATTAGTTAGACTTATGCGTGAACAAGTAGACTTAGTACGTACCTTAACTAATACACAAGTGGCACAGAAGAAGGAACTAGAACGTATTAAGAAGGAGAATAAGAAGCTAGAAGAAGAAAGTAAGAATAAGGTTCCTTCTCCACCACCACAAACTCCACCAACACCGAGAGGTTCAAGATTGCAATTACCATCACATGTACAAAGAGGTGAATCAACAGATGATAACCGTTCAGTATTATCAAAGTCATTAGATTACTTCACTAATAAATCTCCAGGTAATCCAAATACTAAAAAGTCTCGTCATCGGTCATCACGTCATCCAGATGCCAAGTATCATACATCATCGAATCGATTACGATCATACACTGGTGAATATTCGGCATCTCCAGGAAATTATAATTTTGAAGAACATACAATTACTAATAATAATGCATCTATGGCGTCTACAATTATGCCAAGTGCTATTGTTATTGATTCACAGAAGGCTAATAGTACTGGTGCATTTGGTAATGATATGACATATACAGGACCAGGTGCTGAACAGAATGGTTACTCTGCCGATCGTATAGAGATTACACATATCCCAGAACGGAATGTACTCAAGAATGAGAATGATAAGAGTTATACATCTAAAATGTGGTGGTTATTCTCAAGATTATGCACATTACTAATACCTGACTTCTTATTATGTTGTATTGGACGGCATGCAAAGATTACAAAAGGTATGAGTGCCGAGGCTAAAAAGTCAGCAAGAGTGGCAAGGAAGGAGGCTAAACAGGCATGGCGTGAGAAGGTGGCCATCTTTATGATTATGATGTTTTGTAGTGCATGCTTTATTGGTGTTAGTGGTGTTATACCCATGTTTCTATGTCGAGAAACTACAGTGTTTACAATGGTAAGTAAATGAAAGAGGAGAGTATTGATTAGTATCATAAGATTATTTTGCTCACATGATATGCACTTTTTTCTCTCACTCATTCAACCACACAGGATGAAATCAAGGCTAGAGATAGAGCTGAGGATTGGACAGTCATCTTTGGTTCAATCTATGATATCAAGGATTATGTAGATTTACATCCCGGTGATTCAATCACACAGTTCATCGGTAAGGATGCATCCAAAGTTTTCCCTCGTCGTCCTCCCGGTCGACTTCCTGATCAATGTGTCAACCGTGAGAAGGAGCTATCAAGGAAGCCAGTATGTGATGAGTTTGATGAAGTAGATCAACTTGTTGGTCTGCACTGCCATTCATCGGTTGGTTTTCGTGGCATTAACAAGAATATGGGAGAGTATGAGCGAGGCGTACTTGCTCATCGTCCTCAAAATCTCAAGAATGATCCACATACTGAATGGCTCATGATTTATAATCGTATATACAATGTCACCCGGTATGTTGATTCTCTCAAGGATGAAACTTCGGGTAAGATTGATTTAGATAGTGAGAAGGCATATCTTAGTGATGATTTGAATGGTTTGATTATCAACCGCAGAGGGCAAGATGCTACTCAAGTGTATGAGGCGCTTTATGATGATGATGTTGCCCTATCGTGCCTTGATGACTTGTTCTATGCAGGTGTATTGGATGAGCCTGACAACATGTAAGTAGGCTGACTGGGTGATATTTCTTGCTTGTACTCGAGATATATTGAATGAGCTCTAACCTTTTATGTGTCTTTTCACTGCAGTCTCTGTCAAGCTCTCAACATTGTCATGTACTCGGTAATGATCATCATCGCTGCTGTGCTTGCTATCCAGTGCATCTGTTCACTGCTCTACATTGTAAGGATGAAGAGAACAATCAAACGTGAGGACACTCGAAGCAAGATTATTGTCATGGTACCCTGTTACAATGAGGGTGACAAGGAGTTGCGCAAGACGATTGACTCTGTGATGGATACCACTTATCCCGATGATAACAAGGTTCTTTTGGTTATTGCTGATGGTAATATCACGGGGAAGGGCGAGCGAATGAGTACTCCTGAGACACTGGCTAAGCTCTTGGGATATAAAGTTAGCCCTAACGATAAGCTCTACAAGTGTAAGAGCATCGGAGAGCTCACTGACAATCGTGCCAAGCTTTACTATGGTATCCACAAGGATGCAGGAAAGGAGCTCAAGTATCTTGTAATCGTCAAGTGTGGTACATCAAGTGAACGAGGCAGTCCTAGAGCTGGTAATAGAGGAAAGCGTGACTCTCAGCTTCTATTCACTGGTCTGTTGAATCGTTACCATCACGGTCGAGACTTGAATGCACTAGATGCTGCCATCAAGAATGCCCTCGAGCATATGCAACTTCCACTTGATGAAGTTCGGTATATGATGGCCATTGATGCCGATACCCGAGTTGATAGAGACTCTATCTCTCACATGGCCTACAGTATGAACAAGAATGATCGTATTCTTGCTCTCTGTGGTGAGACAAAGGTTGACAACAAATCCCAATCCTGGGTTACGATGATCCAAGTCTTTGAGTATTATACAAACCATCATATGAAGAAAGCTTTCGAATCAGTCTTTGGGTGTGTTACTTGTCTACCTGGATGTTTCACAAGTAAGTTGTCTTGATGCTGTTTGCTGTACTCTTTTTCCAATACTTCCTTTTGTGACTTACTAACATATACTTTGACTTCTTGCACCTCACTTTACAATCAATATAGTGTATCGTCTCTTCAGTGATGATGGTCGTCCTCTTCTGTCTTGTGATGATGTCTACCAACGGTATGCTACGAATAATGTCAAGACTCTGCATGATAAGAATCTATATCACCTCGGGGAAGATCGTATGTTGACGACACTGCTACTCCGATACTTTCCTGATATGAAGTTATCATTTGTACCCGAAGCATCTTGCTACACTATCGTCCCACATACGTTCTCAGTGCTTCTAAGTCAACGCCGTAGATGGATCAACTCTACATTTCACAACATGCTTGAGCTTGTCCGTGTAAACACAATGTGTGGTGTATGCTGTCTATCCATGAAGAGTATTGTCATCCTAGATTTGGTAGCAACTCTGATTCTTCCTGCAAGTCTCATCTATGTTGGATATATTGTATATATCACAGTATGGATGAAAGAGCCGCTTTCTCTTCTTATGCTCGTAATCTGGGGGATTGTTATTGGGGTGCAAGTTGTTGTCTTCTTACTCCGATCTCGTTTGGAGTACTGGTGGTGGTGGCTCATCTTTATGATTGCTGGAGTACCCGTCTTCTACTTCATCTTGCCACTGTATAGCTTTTGGCACATGGACGACTTTAGTTGGGGAACCACAAGACAAGTGAGTGGGTCGTCTAATCTCAAGTCGGCAAAGAGTAAGGATGAAACAGTTGCTGATTCAGATAGAGACAGTCCCAAAGGCTTTGAAGTAGTAGGCTCTAAAATCTTTGATGCTGATGAGCATGAGAGGAATAGACGATCTCGAAAAGCAAAGTCTGGCAACAAGTCTGATGGATTGAGATTAAAGCCAAAGCTTCATAGCTCAGTTCCCGTTGACTTGGATGTGGTCTCTGTAGATGAGAGTAATACGAGCCAAACGCTTTATGATCCAAACAAGTACAAAGATGCAAACGAGGCAAAAAATACTCGTCGAGCAAGGCGAGGAGAGTGCTAAGTCTGACTTGTCGATATATGGCGAGAAAGTTATTTTTGTTATTAGATATATAATTTTATTTAGCTATCCCCCTGTTGTTTGTTGACTATCATCTATTGAATTTAGACTATCATAGTATCTTCTTTCCCATATAAGGGATCGGGACTGATGACACTTATTTTTTGGGGCTATGCACATGGCCCGCGGAACGGAGGTTCTGGAGGGCCAGAACATAAGGATACCACCGACAAACCTTAAGGAGCGCATAATAAAAATGCAAAATACTTATAAAGGTACTCAAGACCAAAAATTATCATTAATTACCTTTCAAAGTTAAACTTGTATCCTAACATAACTCCATCAATAATGGTGGTGTTACTATTGTTATTGCTTCCATATCTCTTCTATAACACATATGAAGCCATATCTGTGATATTATGTGATGGCTAAGGCTGGATGGAGTGGTCATAATTTGACCCTACTTACAAGGGGAAATTTGCCTTAGGTAACTTTGGCACTCTATTACTACCATTTACAGTCATATTCAGCCCTGGAGAGTAGCAAAAACGAATTCTACATGCAAAACTGGCCTAGAAACAATGTTCAAACAATATATTGCAATAAGTTGGGGCTGAGTTATGAGAGGTGCCATATGTAGTGGTGGCCACTAACAAAATGCAAGGTTTGACTTTGAAGGAAATATACTTGGTCCTTTGTTATATATGGCCCAAAATAGGCATCAGAAATGGATTCTACATGTAAAAATGGGTTAGAAACAGTATTGCTAACTTTGTTTAACTCAATATTGATGTGCCCTACACAAATTTGGCCAACCCCTTTTCTCCTAACAACCCCCTAACAAAATAGGATACCGTTCTTGAATTTTCAGTTTGCGCTCCCTAAGAGCCCAAGTGGTATCCTTATAAAGTGGGGTGATGCAAATTTGAAGCAGCATTGATTGCAATCAATATCCCATTGGATATAGGGAATATGTATGTCAAACACAACATTCATGGATCTCCGGGTCGGCGGAGGTTTGGTGTAAGTATCTGTCCTTTTGTCGGCGGCGTCGATATCATCTGGCCTACTGCAAACTCACATCACAAATCTTTACTCTCTCCTCATATCTTTTTCGTATCTTTAGAGGGGAGGCTACATGACACCATCTTCTTCTTTTACAATGGGACAACAATATCCTCCTCATCAAGTGAGTCCTACGTCCGTTACTGATACGTCCTATCTCTATAGTCAAGCACCGCCGCCGTTATCGTCAAATCATCGTTCTACCAAATCGCCATCAAAAAGTCGTCAACCGCGCGGTTCTACTATCAAACTAGGTGGACATGGCAGTGGAGAGGAACAGCTCACGCCTCAAAATCTACGCGATAGCCCAGAAAGACTTGCAAAGGTTAAGACTGAGATGTGTACCTACTTTTTGAAGGGTGGTGTCAAATTTTGTCCCTTTGGTGCTAATTGTAAGTTTAGTGACACATTTACATATTATAGTGTGGTATCCTCGTATAGTTCACTTATTATATATGTATGCTTTCTAATTATATATCATCTCATCATGTTTGGACATGTATCTAAAATCTCTTACTAAACATCTATGTATCAAACAATTCAAACAGGCAACTATGCACATGGCAAACATGAACTTAAAAACAAACATACCTCTCTCCATCTTATGGAGAGCTCCGGTCAAATTGCCTGTGCTAGTACATACCTATCAAGGCCTTGTATGACGTGGGTTGCTACGGGAGCTTGTCCTTTTGGCCGTAGGTGTGCTGCAAGTAAGTTTTTTTTATGAGTATCACATGATTGTGTGAGGATAGATACGCTTGTCGGTATCCTGACTTTATTACTCCATTATTATACTCTTACACTTCCTCCTTCTACCATATCATATTTCATTATAGTCCATGATCCAATGGTTGCAGGTCTAGAATCTAATCCCTCCTGGTTACCAGTGGCTACATCTAAGACAAATGCTCGTGTCATCATTGATAGGCACACTATTTATAATGATAATATCGTACATCAAGAGAATCCTCTCATTCAACAGAGCATTTGGGAACACTGCCGTCCTTCTCAGAAAGGTATTATTACCTCCCCGTCAGGTCATGTGGATGTTGAACAAGTATGGTTGGATACCTACCGCATTTGTTGCAACAGTGGTACTTCTGCATTCAACGTTAAGAAGATGATGCCAGAAAAAGTATCTGAACTTCAGAAACTTTGTATCGTTCGTGAACTACGTTCGGGTGACTCTGGTATGTTGTCAAGGGATTATCTCTTCTCTCCAACTCATTCACTCAACAGTGAGTTGTGCATGATCCTGCAGGAAAGGTACTTTCTCTTGCCTGATGTAAATTATGCGAGCGCTGGCGAAGTATCTGTCACGGACTGTGTGAAGGAAATTCCAGCTGATGAATATGAGGCAAGGACAACTCCTTGGACAATCGGGCATTCGTTTGATCCAACCAAGGTAGTAACTGCTCATGAAGTAGCCTTTGCTCCAAAAGGTGATTATAGTGCAAACGTGTCTATCTGGTTTGATTCGGAGCCTATCAAGCTCGAGCCGTCTCAGATCAAGCGTAGTCGTCGTCTAAAACAGAAGAAGAAGAGTGCTGCCAAGCATACCGCTCCCAACGCTAATGGTGGTCTAATTAGTTGTACAACTAACACAGACTTTCCTTCTGGGTATCCTAAGATTGATCCCTTCGTGTGCATGTTACCAGCCAATAATGATGATGAAAGCCATGGACTGATCATGTCAATCATTGAGCACCGTATCAACTGCATTATTATTGAAGACTGTTCCTCGTTTGTGACTGAGGAGCAGATTACAATGGTATATGCGGGCTTGAATAAACTCAAGGAGTCCTTTGTTAGCTTGTTCAAGTTCCACGAGAAGAATATGTGGCCAAAGCGTGAGGGCATGACTCAGGTTAATCGATTTACTAAGGCACCTCCATCAAACACTATGCCTTACATTGGCTCGGACAAGACTTCGCCATGTATCCATAACTGGAAGTCTTTTGTTGAGATGATCGGCTTGATGAATGCCAGTACTGATACCATGCCTACAAGCGATACCGACAGTCGTCGTTTGGACACATTCAAGTCCTTCTGCAAGCCGAGTGGCAAGTCTACTCTTCCTCGTATCAAAGCTTGGTGGGCATATGATGCGTCGTATGACACGTGGCGTGAGGTAGTACTTAAACTACCTGAGAATGGCAATTGGCAGGCTGCTATCCGTCTCCACGAAAAGAAGAAAGCACTTAACTCTACTGGTACTCGTGATACTCCATTGAGTACAATTCATTTCGTTCAAAACGAGACAGTCAATAGCAAGAAGGTATAATTTGATCAATTATATTACACATGAGGACCACAAGTCCGACCAACCAAGCAAGATTTTAATAGGTTTGGTTTCATACTAACAAATTTCTCCTTGACAGGGAGAAGATTTGCCGGGGGGGGGGGGGGGGTTATTTAAGTTAGGCCACAAGTTTGGCCAATAAAGATGCACGCAATCAAGGATTAACACGATTCCTGTCTTAATTTGGTTCGTCATCATCACAACTTTCGGGGGTTTCGCATCATTCCATTGGATGACTAGCATCCTACATTCATCACACTTAGCGGCTAAAGATTCCTTAATTTAGTTTGCTCAGTGCATCATCGCAACATCTGAGGTGAAATATGATAACAGTTATCATTTAGTAAACTAATTCACCTTTCACATATTAAGTAGAGTTTAGATATTTTAGTCATTCATGTATGTTATGTATTAGTTCTTGAGTTAAGTTGCCAAGCTTCTTCATATGCCTTAAGATTGAGACTATGTTCTTGATTTCCATAAGTAGGTGAATCGTCATTCGTCATCACTGCATCTCTCTTCTCGTGCAGATAGTTTATGATGGATTGACAAGTATTGATATTCAGCTTTAAAATCTCCTTATCAAATTTGTTCATCAACTCTTCCAATTGAGTATCTTTATCATCAACAGCTTCTCTTCCGGCGGCATCCCCAGCAATCATCTGATCTCTCCATTTCAAACCATTCCACTCGGATGTTTGACCTGTGTATCCTCGGCAAACTAGATACCTCTCAGCTGAAGCAGGTCTTGATAAGACAGGCTTGACAAATGTAAGTTGATCAAAACAGCCATACAAATAATGCAGCATTTTTCGCGTTGCTTCATCTTTAAATCCAAACATTTTTAATGCAAATGTACCCCTGGGTGCAAGAAGCGTCAATACTGCAGCCGTTTGAGAGACAACTATCTTGTGCGCTATTGATTCCTGATTATTGGAATTGCGTTGGCTATCAAACCCTCCATCTGCAACTACAAGATTGGCAAGAGGTTTGTTATTGTTGATATCTCCTCTGTCGGTATATAAGGTTGTGGTTATCTCCTTTTGTAATTGAAGAACATTATCCCAATTGTATATACTCCCGGTACCATCGGCACCGTTACATACTTGATAATGTAACTTTTGATGGCTTGCACCACTGCTATTCTTGGTATTCAATGTATTATTAGAGTTAAGATGATATTGTTTCAAATGCTCTAATTTCCACTGAGCACCTTTTCCGTCATCATTGGTTCCTAGTAGACTCATTCCAAATCCATAACACGGTATTCTACTGTTGTCGGAATGCTGCTTTTCATCATTATCTTGTATATGAGTAGCTGGATGAACATGACGATATAATATATACTCGCTGAATCCTCCCGGTGCACCGCAAAGGTCTACAAATACAAAGTTGTCAGGTTGTTCATCTCGTTGTTGTTGTTGCTTCTCTTCATTATGTAGTGATGGAGGTAATGTCAAGATAAATCCTAGCAGTGCATCAATATTGGCAAGTTTAATAGCCGATCTGTTAATAAACTGAGAGAAACCCGATGATGAGTGTTGTAAATTATTATACTTTCGTTTCCGATTCTTCTTCTTCTTACTCTCATTCTTTGAATAAGTCAATCCCAATGATTCATATGGGTTACAAATTGATCGAGCTTGTCTAAATTCATATTCTGGAGTAGTGGTATGATTACTATAACTATTATCATTGATGGCATCTGCACATGATTTGGCAGCGGGCATTAATTGTTGTTTAATATCATTTAATTCAGATAGGAGTGAGTTGTGTGATGGCTGATTAGAGGATATGTCTGTGTTGTCGGCCTTGCTTACACTATCACCATTAACATCATGAGAAGATGTGTTTGTGTTGCTGTCTATACTATTATCATTATCATCATTACGACTTACCCATTTAAAGGGAAGCCAATTAGACTGTATACTTGATAGTTGTTGCTCTTCTTCTGTTGTGCTCTCTGCACATAAACTTGAGAGCTGTTGCTTATCAATTGTGTTAGTAACATACTTCATTGCAACAACATCTTTCTCTTTGGGTATCTTTTTGTGCTTTCTTCTTCTGCCCATTGCTCCTACTGTTTAATCGAAGATTATTCCAATATAGATTAGTAGTACTATAGATTGTACATACCAGCTTAAGACGGTTAATTCCTCTACTATCCTCTCTTCCAACAACTCTAACCTATCAGCAAATAAAGGGGAGGTCTGGGAGTGGGGGATTTGTTTAGCGATTCAACGTAGGGTCACTGGAATCACCAATTGAAAAGAGTCCAGAACTGATCTATGCTAGTGAAACAATACGGATATCGTTTCTTCAATATATCATACAATGAGTTGGTAGTAGTAGAGCGGCGATATTGTACATAATTCAACTTAATACATAATAAAGAATAATAACTCGGGTAGATAGCTAAGTAGCTAGGTGTTAGTTTATTTCTTTTGGTGGTGATGCCGTCTATCTCTCGAGTCTGTTTACTGTACCTTTTGCATTGCAATTGTAAGTTGTAAATTGTGTAATAATATTAGATATTACTGACTACTGACTCGCCGCAGTAATAGAATAGAAGTTCGAGGTAGTTTATGAACGATTCTTCTGGTAGTAGTGATGAGATGCAGATGATCGATATAAACAATGATAATGATGATGATAGTATAGATTCTGATGGTATAGAGGCCGTGTTAAGTGAAGAGGTGATGAAAAAACTTAGGAATAATGATTCTACACTTACTGGATTAGAGATCCAATACCTTGGTCCTAATAATAGTATTGATTGGGATAATGAAGGCCAATACATTTCACAGAATACTCATTTGAAGTATTTGCGTATTGAAGATGGAGATTGCAAATCAATATTTAGAGGGGTCTCTCGCAATAGATCGATCAGACACCTAGGGCTAGAAGGTGGTGAAATTGATCATGGTGATATAATAGATATCCTTGTACCTTTCTTCGAAAACAATTTAGATTTGAATTCATGAACGCTGATTTAAGTGACAAGAGGTCACAGGAGGGCCTTCTTTCGGCTTTGAAAAGTGTTAGATGCCTCAGAGACCTTGCCCTTACTTGCTGTACTAAATTGGATGATAGTACTGCAGGGGAGTTTGTTGCTTCTTTGAGTGATCATGTTACTAAATTGAAGAGCCTCTGGTTAGGCCTATATAATAGTGGGAAGCAGTGGTGCATCGAGCTGGATAAGCTCCTTCAAAACCCTGCATCGAAAATAGCAAAGCTCGAACTCCGATTTAGCGCAATAAGTGATGAAGGTGCAATTATCTTGGGAGTTGCAATACGCAAGAGCAGAACGCTGAAAACGCTATGTTTAGCTGAAATTGATGAAATCACCACTTTTGGATGGGTTGCTCTTTTATCAAGTGTTGGAAGCTGTTCTTCGTTAAAAGAGCTTGATGTGAGTGATAATCAAATTGGGGATGAAGCAGCTGCTGCCTTGTCAAATTCTCTGGCCATAAATACTTCAGTGGAAGTGCTCGAACTAGGTTGGCTGGATATAGGAGTTTCGGGGATCATGGCAATTGGATATGGTCTTACTAGGGATGTATCATTAAAGAAACTGAGTCTACAAAGTAATGAATCAATCAACTGTGCAGAGTGGGTGGACTTCTTTGGTATACTGAGAAACAACAACTCAGCGTTGGAGAATCTAAACCTTAGCCACAACGAAATTGATAATGAAGGAGTGATAGCCATAATTGATACGTTGAGAACCACATTAAAGTTTTTGAGCCTTTCACATAACCAACACATTACTATTGTTGGGCTCCGGGCATTAGCGACGCTGATTCAACAACCCAATTCATGTTTAGAGGATCTGACCATACCACCTGGTAGTATCATTGATGAAGTAGTCGTTATGTATGCAAATGCCTTGTTCAATAACAGCACTATGAAAGTGTTGCATTTAGACAATACTAAGAGCATTACATGGGGCTGGGCTGCGCTTGCAAATGTCCTCTGCAACAAAACTGATATTGAAAGCATTTGTTCTTCCAACCATAAACTACAGAAAGTTTATTCCCTTGCCAATGCTCCTAGTGACCTCGTTTTATGCTTGGAATTGAATAAAAACGAGGACAAAGCTGAAGTTGTACGCCAAAAGATTATCAAGTATCATTTCTTGAATGGAGAGAGCAATATTGATAAGTTTGTGAAGATGGAATTGACTGAGCTGCCTCATGCAATCTCTTGGGTTGGCCGAAACAATACCGGTGCATCTCTACTATATAAGTTATGCAAAAGCATACCAACTCTGTTTGATTCCGAGAGTAAAGCAAAAGCAGCAGAATGCAGGAAGAGGAAAGGTGTTGGATTATAGGTATCACTTTATCTCTTAGATACACAATGCCCATATAAAGTCTAACAGTTCACCCTGTCAAACTTCTACTCGATCCATCAAGACCAACTTAGCTCATATGCACTGATATCGGCTTTGCTCGACAATAGTCAAATCGTTACAAACCCCCAGAATAGATAGTTTGTCTGACAAACTCGAACAAAACTGAGGAGGAATCGACTCATGTGCTTGTGAGTAAAGTCATAAGTTATGTTCATCATTCATCCCCAAGCTTCTTGTAAACTATAATGTATAACCAATTCACCTCTAACATTGAAACAATCATATAAATTTCCTAATAATTCATCCGGTGCCGGGACGAATGCAGCATTAATATATAAGAATACACTAGTAGATTGTAACTTTAATATCTTTCGAAGGAATGTATTGGCTACGGCAAATTTATCATTTCGGTTCATCAAGAACTTTGATTTCTTAAGTATTGGTGCACTCCCTACTGCTACTAGATGTACTTTAATCTTTTGTTGCTTTGATTTTGATGTACTATTATCAGCTGTTGTTGTTTGTTTGGAAGCTTCTTTTGGTGGAGTTAGTTGTGATGTTGTTGTATTATTGTTATGCTGGTCTTCGTTCATAGGGGAATCTTTTGCTTGTGATGTAGACACTGTGGTATTATTATCTGATCTTATTGCATTTGATTGTTGCTGGTCGTCAGTGGTTGGTGATGTTGTCATAATAGGTTGCTCTAGGTATAATATTATGAGAGTAGGTACAATAGGGATCTCTTCAATTTGATGCAGTAGGTTGTTGTTATGTAAAGAATATGAGGATACCCAGACCACAGCCTCTATCTTAATCACTCCTACTCTCCGATATATATCAATACGAGGAGACGGCTACTACTGCTATATCATCATCATCAAACGTGATTATTATTTGACCTCCAATTCCATTGTAACAGGCTATCCAATAAGTAGTTTTCTTTTGTGGGTGAAATCTATTCACATCATTTTGCCTGATTGTGTTGGTATTCAGGATATCAGATATAATACCATATCGTATTGCCCTTTAGTAATAAATATACACATAATATAGCAATATGCAATTGACAGTAAAGACCCTCAAGGGTGGTAAATTTACCATTGAGGTTGAGAATTCGAATACTGTTGCTGAAGTTAAGACTGCCATTGTAAGTTTTTGTTTTGTGTGTGAATGAATGATGTAAGATTTTGGTATTGGGTGTAGATATCTCGTGTGTAAATAGCGTCGGTGGTATACTTTGTATGTATATCATGGGTATTGTGTATCATTGGGAAATGGATAGGAGTCGAGGTATTATATTTATCGGCCTTCTCACAAGAGATTAGGGCGGATCTGTAGTTGGTGGGATATCAATGGGATATAATCTGTGGAGGATTGTTATCGTAAAGTATGATGAGGTGGTTATTATAATAAGTTGTGAGAGGAATGGAATGCTGGACGTATTAGAGAAATAGAATATATCATGGGATTATCGTGTAGGTTTTTCTGCATATCATCGTCTAATACATTTCATCTCATTACTACTTACATAATAATAAAAACAACTAATTCAATATCAAAACCCAACCAATGAACATATACAACAAAAACATATACAATTTAATACAATGAATGATGAGTATAGGAAGGTGTCAAGTCGGAATTACCCGCAGCTAGTATGAAATTAATCCATTCAGGAAAGGTTTTGAAAGATGATGATAAGATTGATAGTTGCAATATCAAACCAAATGATTTTCTAGTTGTTATGATTGCCAAGGTGAGACAGAATGATAAAAGAAGAAGAAATTGTGGTTGTATCAAAACAATAAACGAGTAATGCAAAAGTATGCATTCATTTGTACCGGTACTGTTTTGTTATCAATTATTGCTAATGACATATCATATGAATAATTTTCAATACAATTAAAGGCCAAGAAAGCTCCAGCACCAAAACCTGCTGCCCCGGCACCTGAAACACCAGCAGCCTCCACAACTGCAACAACTCCAGCTGCTCCGGCTGCAGCTGCTGCATCAAGTTCAAGTGCTGCCGCGTGAGTGTATCATGTGTATGAATATCAATGCGTTTTGCTGACCAAATGTGCTAACAAATTATTTCCACAAATCACATGTAAATAGTGCTGCTGCGTCAACACCAGCGGCTGCCCCGGCTGCATCCGATGTTAGTTCGCCTGATGAATTCCCAGCAGAGGTAGTTAACAATCTAAAAGCATTAGGATTTCCAGATGAGGCAGTAAAGGCATGCCTTCGCGCCTCGAATGGCAATCCAGATGTTGCAGTAGAATTTTTGATGAATGGTATTCCGCCAGGTATTGGTGGTGGTGGAAGTGCACCTGCTGCTGCCGCCGCTCCTGCAGCAGCTAGTAGTGGAGGTGCATCGGGTGGAAATTCAGAACCATTGGCTGCCTTGAGAAGTCATCCACAATTTGATGCATTACGACGACTTGTACAGACCAACCCTAGTATGCTTCAACAGGTTTTAGCACAGATTGGTCAACAACAACCAGAACTATTACAAGCAATCAATGCCAATCAGGCTGCTTTTCTTGAAATGATGAATGAACCCGTGGCTGATGCTCCTGGTAAGAAATTTTGTGTGCATGATATGTGCTCATGAAATTACATCATATGAATAAGTCTCATCCACTTAACATTCAACTCTACGAATCCACAACATTAGCGGGTGCCCCAGCAGTACCACCAGTGGCTCAACCAGCTGGAGCTAGTGCTGCAGGAGGTGCAAATCCCTTCGCTGGAATGCCAGGAATGGAAGCTCTTGGCAATCCTGCCCAACTCGCTCAGATGCTACAGGCCATGCCTCCACAGGAACAGCAGGCCATGGCACAAATGATGGGAATGGATGTCAACCAGCTACAACAATTGGCAACAATGATTAGTGCAATGCCTCCTGAACAAGTTCAACAACATATGAGTGCGGTAAGTGACTGTAATACTTGTGTGATTGCACTTTTGCATCGAACATGTCCTTATTGCTCGTTCTGTTGATACAACGACAATCTAAAGGCTATGCAAGCACAAGGTCTTGGGGGTATGATGGGAGGTGCTGGAGGAGCACCTGGCATGGGTGGTGGAGCACAGGTGTTACGTTTATCAGAGGAAGAGATGGCAGCAGTAGACCGATTAACAGAGATGGGGTTTGATAGGACAGAGGCTGCTCAGGCATATTTGGCATGTGATAAGAATGAGGCATTGGCTGCAAATTTATTGATGGATGGTGGATTTGGTGGAGGAGGAGGATTCGGTGGTGGTGGAGGAGGTGATGCAAACGGTGGAGGAGATGCCGATGGAGATATGTACGATTAGAGATCTTGGAAGTTTTGTATGGATCGGAAAGGGCATATAGCTAGATAGTATTGGTCTAGGTGTGCTTATACTTGCTTTGCTCAACCCACATCTAAAACCATGCAGTATAGAACTCCAAACTGTCTATATTATATGTCTATCTTACCCTTCTCTTGTCCTACCTTGTGTGAATTGAGGAAAGGCTTTTACTAAAGTTGCATGCAAAGTTTTTTTGGTCTTGATATTTGAGAACACAATCAAGTAATCACACGATTGCAACACCTCACATCATTGCCTGCTTTCATAAATTGAAAGCGGAACTATTCTATATATTAAGAATGGTAGAAGCAAAGATAAATCAACTTCTAGGTCAGTTTATAGAGAAGTTATTGTTTGCTGTATTGTTGTATCTATGCCTCTCACCAACCCATTTCATTTCTAGTCACGGGATACCCGCTGTCTTTTACATTGGGTTTGGAGTGTTCTTTCTTCTGTTAACACTGAAACGATGCCGACAAGTAGAAGCGATGACGAAAAAGAACCACCACCAGATGTCATACTCCGACGTTTATCCTAAAGAGAATCCACTTGTACTTCGCCGAGCTGGATTTGTTATACTGATTTGCTCTTTGTTTGGTTTAATTGTAGAGGCAACTGGAGGCATGAGAGGCACTCAACATGGACTTTTCCATCAGCTTGCTCATGAATCAATGTATATATCATATCTATTTGTCGGTGCTATATTCGTACTCGAGCAGAAGCTATATCCATATGCTCATCGTTATGCATTATCATTTACATTCTTGCTCTGCTACTTCATGTGGAGAGAACATGCATTGATGAAAGAGGACATGTCAGATCGAAGAATACACATGTTGCAAGCAGAAGTCAACTTTGCCCTGTTTCTTTCCTGGGGATATTCATCTAAATCTCTGTTTTCTTATGTTGTTAGTTTGGGTCTCATTACTTTAAATGGTTCTTGGTTGTTGACCGCAGGGCTAGCAGGTTCATACTGCAATCTTACTATGCATATGGTAGCTCCATTATTCGTCTTGGAGGCACTCTTTATTGCATCTGCAATTGTGGTGTGCACTGTCGCTTTCCTAGATGCCATAGCACATGATGAGAAAAGCAGATCTATCGGTAGTAAATACTCAACTCTTCCAATAGTGGGTAATGAAGGATGTAAATTGCAAGAGTATTCGACTGTTGATGATGAAGAACATGGACTAAGCATTGAAGTATTGCAGTAGTCATTGATATGGAAGCCATCTCTGGGTCTCACTTAGGTCGAAATCAAAGTAATGCCAAGTAATTGATAAACTAATCAACAGCAGGTAGTTGTATCAAATCGGACAGATCTTCTTAACTAGTTGATGATTGTATTCTTCATTTAATATTGAAATGACATGCACACTATCATAGTACCAAGAGGCATGGAATGATCCCTCCGATGTTATTGGAACATTCTTATTCACTGTAGTGCGATCCAATACATCTACCTTGCACTTTAACTCGTTTGGATTGAACATTTTTAGTGGACTCTGTACATTCAAGACTGTAGGAGGATGACTAATAAGGTGTAGTTTGATTGTTGGATGCTTTTGCATAAACTTTTCCATGACGCATGTAAAGTCTGATTGGTTAGTAAAAGGGTACTTATGTTCCCAGCCCAGGTTGATAAATGCATGAGTTGTATTTAGCCGAGGCAGTATCTCCCATAAAGTAGTGTTGACGTCTCCTGTAAAACTATTTCTGTTGTCAGGAGAGCAATCTCCTGGCTCACATCGTGATGTTGAATTGAATGAGCTGAATGGTGGAAAATCATGATTGATATCAACTATACCAATTTGTGCACTAAGATAAACCAAATTAATTGTGCCATACTTTGTTAGTCTTCTTGTATATCTATTTTCGACACTTGTCAAAGGACCGCCTTGATTATTATCTCTCCAGCAATCACATAAACTTGATTGAACTTCTTCTGTCGAAGATGCATTATTATTATTATCACTAAAGTCTTTAATCATAGAAGTTGATTCTTTGAACCATTTACGCCAATCACGTTTACCGCCATAATCTATGTATGTAAGTAAGCACTCTTGATCGTTCTTTGTATTGGGTTTGTATAGTGATTGATCATCACACTTCATAAACTTTTTAGTTTTGAGATAGCTTGCAAGATGCATGTATTGATACCGAACTCGACTGTCACCAATAAATACTACTGTTTTGGATGCGAGACATTCTGCGAACCCATCGTATGTATAAAGTTTGACATCAATTGATTTGTTTACATCATCATTATCTCCCATGTATCTTGGCATCATACTGTCGTCTAAACACCAATTGTCAGGTACTAGAGATGGCATTCTATTGCAAGGTCGATGTTCTACTAGAATGTCGCTACCATGACCAATATTGCCATGCCAAACCAACGGATACTGCTCTGGAGGGTTATTATACGTACTCGAGAAACAGTAAATTGCAGTAACAACTATTGCTATGCAGCCACGTCTTATCATCTGGATATGTTCTATGCATCAGCAGATCTAATCTAATATATAGGTATAACGATACTAGATCGATGAGTCCCTGCCAACTATTATTGGATTTGGTATGCTCACAACAATTGCGACCATTGGCTTATCAGTATCAGAGGCAGATATCAGATAAACTACTAAAGACTAAACTTCACTCTCGCCCGATACTCTCATAAAGAATACCGGAGACCTCTCGACTCTATCTCGCTCGCTGCGTTAGGCTTTTAGGTTTAGTGCGCATGTGCGCACCCGCACAAATAGCAGGATCGCCATAAAGTACCCGAATATAGGGTATAAATAGGGAAATATGGGCATATTTGGGTATAAATACCCGTATTTGTGCCCATAAACAATTAAGACAAGAATAAAAAGATACCTTCCTTCAAAAAATCTACTGCAACTCAACATCAACAAACTCGTTGCTCTCTGGTCAATATCTCCTTAGTGCCGAGAATATAAAGAAGTTGAGTATATTACTATCACCAAGCCACTTACACGTCGAGATTGAATACATAATAGGAGGTTGTTGCCGCTATAATTGCTAGACCAAAAGTTACTTACGCATCGTATCCATCAATCATCACCTACACTCGACACCTCTACCCATCAACTTATACTAATACTGCAACAATCTAATAATGAAGATTTCACATACATTTACACAGGGTATTGCCCTAATAGCAGCTCTAAACGATGTATATGTCAACTCCTTCTCTCCCAACAGTATCGCTCGTCGTACTACTACTACTACGCTTTCATCTAGCTTATCGGATGTAGACATCACTCCACCGACAAAAACACTTGAAACACCTACATCTGTTGCAGCTATACCCAAGTTTGCACAACGTTGGCGTAAACGTACGAAGCAGTTGGCTACACTTGGACCGGCTTCATCATCATTTGAGATGATTGAGACATTATTCTTAGCCGGAGCGGATATTTTCAGGTTGAATTTCTCACATGGTAGTCAAGAACAAAAGTTGGAATTGCTTCAAATTATTCGGGAAGTGGAGGAGAAGTATTCACATCCCATTGCAGTACTTGGTGATTTACAGGGTCCTAAATTGCGTGTAAGTTATAAAATACCGTATGATGTGTGAGTATCTTATATGCATATGATATGTATTCTCAACTCATTGATCTTGATGTGTATAGGTCGGCGAATTCTCAAATCCTAATGGTGAAATGTTAGAAAAGGATCAGATCTTCCGTCTTGATTTGGATGAGGCATTGGGAGATAATACTCGTGTAATGCTCCCACACCCTGAGATCATTGAGGCATCAGAGATTGATCACGTCCTACTAGTTGATGATGGGAAAGTGAAACTTACTGTAGTTGGAAAGGGAGATAAGTATTTGGAATGCCGTGTTGATGTACCAGGAAAGATTAGTAACCGGAAAGGAGTGAATACACCCGACAGTGTATTGGATATCTCACCTCTTACTCCAAAGGACAGATCAGATCTCGAGTACATGGTTGGAATCGGAGTCGACTGGGTAGCTTTATCTTTCGTACAGCAACCAGAAGATATTGAAGAAATTCATGCATTGATTGATCAACACTTAAAAGGTGATGCCTTCAAACCTGCAGTCATGGCCAAAATCGAGAAGCCAAGTTGTTTTGTCGGCGATAATCTTGAGAAGATTGTGGACTTGTGTGACGGAATCATGGTGGCACGAGGCGATTTGGGCGTTGAATGCGCTCCAGAAGATGTACCTCTATTGCAAAAGGAGATCATTGATACATGCCGAATGACCGGCAAGCCCGTTGTAGTTGCCACTCAAATGTTGGAAAGTATGATCGAGTCTCCTACGCCTACAAGGGCCGAGGCAAGTGATGTTGCAACTGCAATTTACGATGGAGCTGATGCAATTATGCTTTCGGCAGAGAGTGCCGCCGGAAAGGTAAGTTTTTTTTATATTTGATTGTCTTCTTTTGCATACGATCACTCATTTCTTACCCCAAACTTTGAATTAGTTTCCTGAAGAGTCGGTGGCTATGCAACAACGTATTATCAACAGAGTAGAATCAGATCGTCATTACCGTACATATCTTAGTCAACTGGTTAGGGCAAAGAAGGAGACTGCTGCTGATGCTATTACCACAGCCGCTAGTCAGATTGCAGAGACAACAAATGCAAAGGCCATTGTGTGCTTTACTCTTGGTGGTAGTACAGTAACACGGGCATCACAGGAGCGTCCAAGTGTACCTGTTTTAGCTATTTCTCCCTTCAAGGAAACGGCTAGACAATTAGCAATGTCTTGGGGAGTCTACCCAGATCTACCTCGCTCAGGATCTTTTGGATTCACTGCCGATGAAGAAGACTTCTTCAATTATGAGAATCCAGCCGTCGATGGAGAATCAGATGATGACTTTGATGTTGTGCTTAAGAATGCATGTCGTGCTGCCTTGAGGAAAGGGCTGGAAAGTCCGCGTTTAGTATTGTTTTATCTTATGAATTCAAGTGTTCAATTGATGTCTTGGTGATTTGGCTACTTCACTTGACCTTAGTTTGCCTTTATTTGACTGCCCTTACAAACCGAATGCACTAACATATGTTGCAATCATCTCTCTTCATCTTCATAAACTGTGAAACGCGCATCTCCTAGGTGAATGATCCCAACGACCTTTTAGTTGTCACTGCTGGCCTCCCCTTTGGAACGCCTGGTGCAGCGAACATTATCAGAGTCCTTCCCGCCGCTGGACCTCAATGTTGGGACGGTGTTTGTCACGTTGACTAGACATACCTCATAGTCTGTGCTGAGTCTCCGTTGAATGGTGTATATTTGAAATATAAAATATAAAATTAGCTTTGAACAATATGATCTTATTATGTATTTAAGATATACTTCACTTGTTCTTTACTTGTACATATTGTTCATATACTTCAAAGTACAATTGCAGTAACTGTCTATCATCTTCTACCGCCAGACAAAGAATATACCATTGGTGGTTGTAAGAATGTAAACCATCCATATGCTGCGGTCAGAGCTAACATTGCTATAATCTTGAGCACACCAAAGAAACTTCCTTCCACTATACCCTGATTGTTTAAGTGTTCATATATCAATGCCAAACTTGACATTAGGAAACATATAAAGTAACTCTTTATAAACGCCCTTTTGATTTCTGGATCATTAATCTGTCTTGCACTCCATATCATAACTCCCTGAGCAAATATAAGGGAACATAATAACCGTGTTAATATCCGACCTACACCCTTTTCTCTTGAACTTTCCATGCTAAAGAATAGTTGGGCTGACGATGGGTTAATATATCCACCGGTGCCAATAATAAAACTTGCAATTGAATGGATGAGTAATAGTGTATTAAGTCTTTGTCGAGGAAGAAAGTAGTAAGATATTGGCGGAGAGGCCCCCTTGATATTATTTCTACTATTGTAATTCATAATGATTGATGTTATTTGTATTGCTGATTGCAACTCGCAATTTCTAAAAGGATACTGTACTACCTAAGATCGACTATTATAATATAACCTGATATAATATATCAAATTAATCAAAACTAACAACTACTTATCAGCCTGTATACTAACTAACCTCCGTCCTCAACATCAATGCAATGCAATCGATAAATCGTAAGTAAATCTGACATCACTCAAAATTTCAACTCTTTATGTCACAAAAGGATCCAGCTCACCGGCCACTACCAATAGAGAGCGCTTCCGATCTGATACCTCTTTTGGCAATATATGCAAAGCAGTGCAATGTTGTTATACCATACCATGACTTCCTATTTCGTCTCTTTATCCAGAGATGAAATATAGCTTGAGTACTGAGGTTTCTACTTACTCTCATAAAATTAAGTTGCCGTCGGTCAGTAAAGTCAACGTCATATAGATCTGTTGCAGGCAATTTGCAATAGGTACCTTTATCTGATTGTCGGTCTAGTGTTAGTTTTATGGTGTCATATTTGATGGTCTAGTAGTGTTAGGTTTGTGATATTATATTGGGGCGAAGGAGGATAATTAAAATTGTCCTAAACACTATCTTACTACTCATAGAGAAATAGAAAGAAGAGAGATAATGATAGCCAACAGACGACAGCCTTCTAACAATAATGCCTCTCTTTTCTCCAAACTTCTAATATCAATAGTGAAAGTTACATTCTTATTATTACTATGCGGTACGTCCTATCTCGCAGGATCATTAAACGGTCATCAGTCTACATTAGATTATACTGCTTTGGTTGGCAATGAAGGAATGAGCGTCGGTCGTTTGATTCATGGTGAAAAGATCAATTCAGATACTACATCTTCCGATTGCACAAAAGTTGAAGAGGAGTTTATTGAATTGCAAGTAAAGAAAGAAGTAGAAGAGCATAGAAAGAAACTATTGAGTGGAAGATTAGATGGTAATGATACACAACAACAACAACAACAACAACAACAACAACAACAACAACATAAACAACAATCCAGACGATTTCCATCCAAATCAATGTCTAAGTTTATAAATGGTATTTCAAGAGTCAAGAAGGATGAATTGAATGACTTCTTTGACTTTGGCAATCCAATAGAACAGGGTAAAGGTACAGGACAAGAAGATTCAATCATAATATATCAAAATAAAGAGGCATATCCAACAGACTCTGCCCTTCAAAGTTCTGTAGAGTATGATGACGGGAACGGTATACCATTAATAGATACAAAACGAGCTACAGAAAACTGTGATGCAATGAATGTTATATTTACTGACAATCCGGGTAATACACGACAATGTACTGCAATCATTGGTAACTTTGAATCATATCATATTCAAAGATTTATGAAGGTCGATACAGTTACCAGCTCCAAAGTACAATCAGACCTTCCTCTAAAGCTTGTCAGTAGAGGATATGCCAGTAGAGGCAAAGCCAACTTTTATTCACCTCCATCAGATGGTAAGTTTTCCCCTGTGAAGAGGCATTGGAATATGTTGAAGACATTCCTACAGAATGTTGATACTGCATTAGAAGATTTGAGACCTATACTTGATAAAGTGGCAAAAGATAATAGTGTGGTGATTATGACATGTAATATGGGTCAAGCTGCTTTGTTGATGAACTTTGCATGCTCCGCAAAACGGAGAGGTTTTGATTTAAGTAATGTGCTAATCTTTCCTTCTGATATTGAAACTAGAGACTTGGCAGAAGGTCTTGGTCTCACCATATATTATGATGAAAAGGTATGTGTTAAATGTACTTTATACGTGCTTTATGATCGTTTTTGGCTGATACATACTCAACCATCCAACGATACCTCTCTAAAGAATATGGGCCCGCTACCGAGTGGAGAAGCAAGACGATACGGCGATAAGAATTTTAAAGCCATGATGTATGCTAAAGTTTTGTGTGTTTTATATCCACTAATGTTGGGCTATGATATACTATTTCAAGACGTTGATATCGTTTGGCTAAAAGACCCCATGACTTATTTCCACTCTGATGACGATGGCCTATCAAAGTTTGATGTGATATTCCAGCACGATGGATCTTACTCCGTTAGATATGCACCATACACAGCCAATAGTGGTTTCTACTATGTCAGAGCAAACAAGAGAAGTCAATATCTATTCACATCACTACTCTATCATTCAGATCTCA
>Ga0075439_13508_pt1 | contig 36461 bp, 27 predicted proteins | sample MintriSingleCell_FD_74264 | JGI IMG/M metagenome (GOLD analysis project Ga0075439, IMG submission 74264) | Marine eukaryotic communities from Monterey Bay, USA to study complex ecological interactions - Minidiscus trioculatus JGI Plate_4_G5... | ecosystem: Environmental > Aquatic > Marine >... | reverse complement strand
TTGCAATACGAGATTCGGCATATAAAATACCATTGCAAATATTATCCAATTATAAACAAGTATACCACCACCCAAGGAGGAATAGAGGCAATACATTTGTAACCAAAACAACACCACACGTGATGTTCACAAAAATTGCACTTACGAGCTGTATTCTTAGCGGTCATCATACACTCGTAGAACACCATGATTACTAATAATTGGATTTAAGGTGCGATATATGTTATATCTAGTTGTTACTATTCAAGTTCTGTATTATCAATAGAGTCAAAAAGAATGGACAATTGGCAATTTATTGAATTTTTTATATTCCAGGTGTAAGCATTTCCTTCAATGATATGATATGAGGTGATGCCATCCAGCCACTCAATCAATTCAGTCGAGCGTGTTTCTGGTTAGAGATTAATTCAGACAGCGGCTTCATTAGAAGCTGAATGAAGTTCTTGTGGTATGAGATGGGTACATCATCTTAGGTTTAGAGTAGAATCGTGACATCATATTATCATCTGGAATCAAACATTGTCGGCCAATTTGGAAATACAATCTTAAACATTCGATCCCATCTTTTCCCTGTTATCAATACATGATCTTTCCCCAGTGCTATCCCATTCAGTACGTTTGCTCTACTTCCTCTCGGTTGCAATGCAGACAGGTCTGTTGTTCATAGACAGTGAGTGATCAAGAAAAGAGTTGAGCTTAAACACTTAGGCATTTTGCATACATCTAACACTTACCATATTCTCTTACACTCTTTCCAGTGACTGGGTCCACACATATTATTATATCCTCATACCATACATTACAACATACTAGTCCATCAATCATTTCTAATTCATTCAAATCTTGTTGTTCACTACCATCAAATCGTGTAACTATTATCTTTCTCTTTTCTCGCAATGTATCGCGATCCCAAAAGTACAGAAACTGCGAGCCGTCACTTACTATAAACTCTTGATTAACCGAGTCATATGTAATACCCCAACCTTCATTACCCAGTGCTGGTGTTGTTGTATATTGAAACTCACTCAACCTTTCTAACGATTCTGCATCATAAATCCAGCCAGTCTGTGACTTCCATGTTATCATTATGAGACGTCCATTACCATTAGAGTCTGTATAATATGTTGACCCTTCACCAAAGTACTGCCAAGATAAATTTATCGATTTTTCAACTTGATATGTTTCAGCATTAATACGTCGTATCTTAGATTGGCCATAGAGTCCAGTTGTTTCAAAGATTACAGTTCCTTCGTTATTATAAGATAAACCTTGCGTGAAGGATGTTGGATCATGATTAACTTGTTCAAGTGATGTGTATGCATTTACAATCGTAGTTGGTAATGGCGCAACTACTTCTTGTTGAATAGGTTGACTGTCTTCTATTACTTTCCCTTCCTCCACTAACTCATCTTCTATCACAACTTCACTACCACCATCAACTACTGGCAATTCATCTTCACTATCGACCCATGTTATTATTTCATTCTCTTCTCCCGCACCATCTACTGATATCATATCACTCTCTACTTCAGCATCATCTACTACAACTTCAGTACCAAATAATTCATTTTCAATAGAATCGTTCCATGTTATTATTTCTTTCTCTTCGTCATCAACTACCGGTTGTTCATCTTCAATATTAGGAGTAGTCGGAACTTCCTCGTTTTCCACCGGAGAAGAATCTATGAATATCACTTCATCGGCATTATCAACTACAGGTAATTCATCTTCAATAAAATAATCCTCTATTATATAACTCTCTAATTCTTCATTATTAGTAAGTACCCCATCTTCATCTACATTATTAGTTACAGTTGAGTTGATATTATTTCCACTATTTCCTTGTACAACAGCAGAAGTAGACTCAACTTGATCTCCACCACTATCTTTAGTACCAAACCATATACCCACGGTACATATTGCAACAGTTGCTATAACAACTGGTATTAATTTACATGTGATTGAGGCTTTTGTGTTTCTTTGTTCTAACGATGAAGGAGGCGTTTCATCTTCTCTAAAGCTTTCATTATGAATAATTTCCATACTGCCGCTGGATGTTACAACCATATAAGATGGTAGGTCAACTTCTTTGCCGCTGTCTTTCATGATGTTGCTTTAATAGCTGCCTTCATTGAGCTTTCCGAGGCGGCGCGGCAACATTACTGGAAGTTATTGTTATTACTGCTGAGCACATTTTTCATAGGATACCCTTGCGGTCCTCGATTCTCGAGTTGCCACTCGCGACATAAAGAAATCATTGTATGTAGTTGCAAGCAAGCTGATCGGCCATAATGGCGGCGAGCACACTACGTCTATTTAGACATAGATTGTAGTTTGTTAACGGGGCGCTTCAATTGATATACCATTTATCTGAAGTACAAATGCAAAGGATACCAACGATGATGATGAAATTATTGAGAGGATGTGTTTTATTATGCTACATCGTCACTGTCAATTCCAAATCAATCACAGCTACACCTCCTCCAGGCAATTATATTATTTATAAAGAATATATTCCCAATCTATCAAGAGATGATAGTATTAGTATAAGTAGTAATGTTGCAATCACTATCCAAAGATACTCTGATGATGATCAATTCACAGAAGATCAACAACCGATTCAAGACAATGAGGCAATGGTAATCGTTACTACAAACTGTCGTCATAGAGAATCATTCAACTCAACAGTGACATTAGGAGAAACCAACGATAGTGGAGATATATCTTCCATTGATGTACAAGTAGGAGATAGTGATGATATCATGTATCCCTTCATGTTCTTGAGGGATAATCAAAGTACTTCATATCATGTCGAGTGGCCAATTAAGAAGGATAGTCCATCATGTAGATCATCTCGGTATGGCAAACAACAATCTACTACTAAACGGCTTCAAGGAAGCAGAAGCTTGTTATCATCATATATAGCACATCAATATCTCAAGGGATACTGGTCATCTTTGTTTGCAACAGTCAAAACGGATAAACAAGATGTAACAGATAGTAGTCTCTTAACATTATCAAACACATGCATAGTAAATGTTGACATATTACTCAATGGCTGTTCACATACTGGCATAGATGTATCAACACCAAGTAATCAATTCACTAATGAAAAAGCTTTGCGTTATTTTAATGGGACAACACTTTCGAATACTAAGCAAACTGAGAATGTACAAGATGATTGTATTATTGATATGTCTACAGAGATTTCTTTCACAAGTGAAAGTAGTGTGATGTGTAGATAGATAGTAAACTTAGGTCTAAGCTTCTTCATTATCTGGTATCAATGGCCTGGACAAGTCCTTATGATTAGTAGTAAATATCCGATACCAAGATTCAGTGTTAATGTCGAGAACATGACAAATACATTCCATTCTAGACTCCTCAAAATGATGCTCTCTGTATGTATCATACCGAGGTTTGAAATAGACCAATGCGTTGAAGAAACCTGCCAATGGATTTAGAAGTGTGTGAAAGTAAAAGATCACCCAATACCATGTACCCCTTTTAGAATTCGGCAATTGTGCCATGTTTACAAACATGAATATATAGACACATCCATATGCGAGAGTAAACCCCCCGATATATCGAAACCCCTGGAAGATGCGCGTTATCACGATTTATGATGATGAAAGAGATTAAATATAACTTCTGTTAGAACATGTGGGCTACAAAGGAAGTCAAATAAAGACAAACTGAGTTCATATGAAGTATCCAAATCACCGAGAGTTTTATGGACACACGAAATCATATGATGAAGGACTTTCCTGCCAATATGCCTTTTGTGTCTGCACTCTGCTCCTTGTTGCTCCACCTGCATAGTTATCACCTCTGCTCTCAATCTGCTTCACATGATGTACTAACATTACCATGAATATTATAATAACGACATTACATATCATTGTGTAGGCGAATTGAAACGTTTGCACTGGCCCTGCCTTCGTTCCTCTAATACAGCTCTTATCCTCATCGCATCCTGGCGGATAAGCTGCAAGATAACAGAATACTATTGCGACATTATACATGTCATAGAATAATGGCACTGTTGCGAAGACGAGCGATATAACTACTGGCGGTAATAAGAATAATGCGCGTATCTGTCTCTGTCTCATGTAATCGTCATTCCAAGACCTCTTTTTAACAATAAGATAATACAAAGCAGCCAATTCTGTGTAGGCAGTGACAAAGTATATGAATTGCAGTGATACAAAGAAACCTTGTGCATTACAGCTAGCAATATTGCCTGCAGCATATGGAGCGTCTCCTTTTGGTACCATCCAGGATGTCATGAACCATCCAATACTGCCAATAATATTCACTACTGAGATCCCAAGTAGTATTAACGAAGTTAGTGCAACATGCTTCTGCTTAATGTATTTGTTTATTATATCTCGGGCCAAGAAGATCGAAGCAACGATTGAAGGAACTGCTACTATCTTTCCTAATATCAGATATGACTTCCATACCTCTTCTGATGGTAAACCAAACTCAGAATATGAAATGGTAGTGCTCATTGCAAGCAAGATACAATTCGTCGTATTGTTGTAAAGGTTTGTGTTTGTTGTACTGCTGATCCCTACCCGTATGCAAACAGAGAGTGGATGAAGGATAGCCGCCGCCGACAGAGAGATATAAGATGGAGCTACTAATATTGATGTCTATTGATGTCTATGATATGATACCTCGCGCTAGTTAGTAATGGCACGCACGGCAGCCTTGATTGAATTTAGGACAACTCTTTATTCTGTCTTGATCTATATATTCCACATGTAGGCATTTCCCTTTGCAAATTAGATGAAATCAAACAGCAACATTCAAGGAGGCAACATCATATCAATCATGACGACAATATACAACAACAAAGGCAAAACTCATCCATTGAATTCTCAGTTTTCCTATTTATCAATAACATATCATAATTCATTACCATTTGTTACAATAGTCTCATTGAATAGACCGAGGAAACGAAATGCAATCAATGCCAAAATGTGGAAGGAAATAGGTTTAGCATTCAATCAAGTAGGTAGTATTGGTGATGGTTGCCGATGTGTCTTATTAGTTGGTAGCGGGAAAGGATTTTGTGGAGGTATAGATACATCAGATGAAAAGTTCTTTTCAGGCATAATCAACAACAATGATAATGACGACAATGATACACAAGATATGGCAAGAAAGTCTTTAGCATTTAAATCACAAATATTGGAAATGCAAGCTGCCTTCACAGCGGTAGAAGAATGTCCTGTGCCAGTTGTCTGTAGAATACATGGAGCTTGTGTCGGGGCAGGTATAGATCTAGCGTGTTGTGCCGACATACGAGTTTGTACTAAGGATACAAAGTTTAGTATCCGTGAGGTTAGGCTTGGGTTGGCAGCGGATGTTGGTACATTACAACGATTTCCAAAATTGGTAGGATATAGTTCTCTTGTCAGAGAGCTATGTTTAACAGGAGATGATTTCAATGCAGAAGATGCATTAAAGATTGGATTTGTCAGCAGAGTATGTCAAACTAATGACAATCTAAACGATATTTCAAATGAAATTTGCCAGAAAATATGTAAAAACTCCCCTGTAGCAGTTCAGATTACTAAGATGAGTTTAAATTACTCTCGGGATCATACAGTGAAAGAAGGATTAGAGCACATAGCATTACACAACTCGACTGCATTAATGTCGGAAGACTTGGTAAAGTCATTCATGATGTCTAGAGGAGGGGGAGGAGGAGGAGGGGGAGGATCAGCAGAAGTGCAGTTTTCTCCCATGTTAGCTCATTCTCGACTCTGATAACAATAACTATGTGATTTAATACATACACATCATTTATTTAGCATTACATATATCTCCTTGATTTGCTCATTTACTTCCATGCAATACAGTATATCAAAGAATTACGTTTGGTTCATATATCTCTTGATTCGACATTTCCTTCCGGGCAATACATATTATGCATATCTAGAAACCAAAGATATTCTTCTTCTTCGTTGGTTTATCAGTGGCAGCACCGCCTTTTAACTGAGAGACGGTTGGAGCTTTGTAATTCTTGCCAAGTTTAACACCTTGTGTTGGTCCTGATCTACTTTGTTTCCCTGTCCAATCCAGTCCTTTGCCTTCGCCCAATATACTTACAGATTGTGACTTTAAGAATCCCCCACTTGCATACTTTTTATCACTCTTTAACCAATTCTTCTTCTTAGCACCACTTACATCACTGTCATCCCACGCGCCACCCCGCTGCATGTAAGGGATATCTTCTTTCTTAATCTTCCCTGATTTTAGCTTCTCCTTTGCATTGAACATTGGCATTAAGTGAGTAGCTTCTCCCCTCTCCATAGCCTCCTGAAATGATTGCATCGATCTAGATTGAAAGCCTTTGGGCCCCACTCTACCCAAATTGGCCTTCTTCTTCTCTGCTTCTTTCTTCTTGAACTCGGCCCAGCTATTTGCAATTTGGACACAGCATACCAGATGATAAAAGAGAACCAGATGTGCAACAAGATGAAAGAGTAATAGAAAATGAGACATATTTGCAAATTGATGCATAAGATATGTTTCGTCGTAAATCACGACACATGTCATGCATACCACCTCATATCAATGAATATATATGTCTAATCTTACCTTGCTTTAGTAAACCCAGATGGTATATACTCATTGCCAAAACCCATCTCAAGAGCGGATATCGATCTTTGATTGACACTAAAATTCGACGATGGTTGAAATGCAGTCACAATTCCTAGGCCCATCGCTAGAAAAGTAACAACTACTAACAAACCCGAACTCATGATTATTATTATTCTATATATGAAAGTATCAGTTATACTATTGCAATCCAACAACGTTAGAGGTCTCCTGTAGTATCATCTAATGCCGATGAAAGTTGAAGATGTCAATAAACATCTTATGAAGATCTCAGGGAGATACTTAGGTAGAAAAATACTATGTAGGGACCGTCCTTACTAGAGAGGCAAAGCAAAAAGTAGGACTGTGTCAGCTGGCCAATGGCCAATGAGGTTTTTAAAGTGGCCAGCTGACACAGCCCTAGCAAAAAGGCTGACAATAGCGAGTACGATATGGTCAAAATAGTATAATTGATACTCTTTCATAACTGCTAACCATTCAAGATGCACCGAGGCACTTCATACCTTTCTAACCGATCACTTGATGATGACAATAATACACCAGAAGCTCGAGCCTATGCTACAAGTTCATCGCGCGGAGTAGGTTGTTTGATTATTGGAGCGATAGTATTATTCCTACTCGCACCATCAACTCATCAAATACCTGAACACCAACAAAAACATACATCAGTAATCTCTGATCATGTTGTTGATCCACGAGAAAGTACAACAAAGTTACCCGTTAGATTGCAATTATTAATGGCACAACCAAATGTTGTAGGCAACCACTTAGAAGAAGTAAAGGAAGGTAAAAGATCTGTTGAAGAGGTAATTCATAGTGGAGCAAGTTTAAATGATGTAAATAATAATGGGATCAGTAGTGCACTACATTTATCAAGGAATTACAAATCATCGCCAATGTCTCTACAAGAGGTATTAACCTTTCTTGAATCCTTCTTAAAAAGGCTAAATTCATCAAATATCAAAAATAAACATGCAACATTCCACGGTATTTGGGCTGCATATCATGACTTAGCTCTCAAATATTTATATCCTTGGGATCAAGAGTATTTAAAACGCATACCACCTAGACGAGAAGATGGAAGTGTATTCTTAAGTGTGGTTAGTTTTCGAGATGAGTTTTGTCCAGAGACTTTGAAGCAGGCGTTTGCCAAAGCGAAACGTCCACAACAACTATTTGTTGGGTTGGTACAACAAAACTGTGAAGGAGATAAATGTAGAAGTGGTGTGATGGAAAGTGGTAAAATGGAAGACGTCAAAGAGGATCCTGATTGTTATCTACTCTTTTGTAGTTCACCCGAAGGAAAGAAGTATTGTAATGATGGAAACATACGGCTCTTGAAAATGAAGGAGAGCGAAAGTCTCGGCCCATATATGGCGAGGTACTTTGCATCTAAACTGGAAAGTCCGCGTTAGTGTTGTTTTATCTTATGAATACATGTGTTCAATGTGAAGTATTTGAGTTCTGAGTGCATCATTTGGCCTTTATGTATCTCCATTTGATTGTCTTACAAGCCGTATGCACTAACTTGAGTTACTATTGTCTTTCTTCATCTTCACAAACCGCCGAACGCGCATCTTCCAGTATAATGGCGAAGAGTGGTATATGCAGATTGATTCACACATGACATTCGCTCAAGACTGGGATAAAGAGTCGATTACAATGCTGAAGAATGCTCCATCTGATAAGCCTGTGATTAGTCATTATCCACCTCAACATACTGCAGATTTGGTAGAAAAGGCCAAAGTTGCAGCACCAAGATTATGTGGCCCCGTCTTTGCAACATCAGATCTAGAATCGCAAATCATACGACTAGAAGGGAGTTACAATTATGACAGTGTCAAATTGAAGTATCCTCGCTTTGCACCGTTTATAGCCGCAGGATATTTAGTAGCTCACTCAGATATCTTACGGGAAGTGCCTTTTGATCCGTTCCTGCCATACATCTTTATGGGGGAAGAGATTCTTCTCTCAGCTCGTTTGTGGACATCAGGTTATGACATATTTTCACCTACACATAGTTTGCTTGGACATCATTATGTGAGGAATCACAAACCAAAGTTTTGGGAAAGTGTGCACAGAACTTTTAGCTTCGGAGTACACAATCCTCTTCAAATGCTTGTTTTGAATAGAGTAAAGTATCAGCTCGGGTATCCAGAAAGTTCAAAGGATATGATCAAACCCAAGACCTTATTTACAGCAATTGATCAATACAGTATGGGAAGTACTCGATCGCTAGATAATTATCTCAAAATAGTTGGGTTGGATATGAATACCAAAGAAGTGATATACACCGCGTGGTGTGAAACAGGAGTGCCGCCTCCGGGCTTTGAGAAATACGATAATCTCTACAAAGTATGATAGGTTCTAATCTTTAGACATTAAATCTACACGATGTATCAGGCTCTCTTACTGGCATACTGTATTGAACTAGCCAGGCCACGATACACCCAGCATCCTGCAAATGCACATAGACCAGCTTTGCCTCCCCAGCCACCATTCCAATATCCATAATGTATTGTTATTGCATGAATTAGCCCGGCTATTGCCCCAGCTCCTGCAAACGATGTGAATAACGACAAAGCTGTCTGTGGCTGAACGTTGCCGCCAGGCATGTTGCCATTCATTAGTCTCGATGGAAGACTCATACCGACAAATGATCCACCGTATAATGCCAGTATAGACATGGGATCTTTAATGAATAGAGATCCAACTAGCCCGACAGTAGAGCTTGCCCTGACGGGATCTGCAACCGGTGAAGAATCATCACTATATTCTCGTAACAAAATAGTTGATATTGATCCCAACATATGAAAGAGTATCATTGATACGACGATTGTAGAAGGACCAGCTTTACCCCATAGACCCCGTCTGAGTTTCCTACCAACGCCTCCTACATTCTGATACTTTGCCAATATACTCGTTGCCAAGAAAGCGGTCGCGCCCAATCTTCCACCAATTCCAAGACATTTATTGTTGATACGAATCAGTAACTCATAACATGCAGACGTTATACCTCCCAAAGCCATGGTCATTGATAAGTTGGGTAATAAATGCCCTCCACACATGCCTGCGAATGATCCACAGAATGCAGCTTGGCCTAATCGTCGATCTAAACATATACTTGCAAATAATGTCATAGCCGATGAAGCCAATATAGGTGAATATCCATTGAAGAGATGCAAGTATCGAGTAGCTGTGGTAGCCAACACAGTAACTAATACTCGTGTTGCAAGGATCGGATATTCTGCACTGACTCCTGGTGGATCTCGTACTAATGGAAATTTCGGTGGTCGTATAAATGTGTTGCCTGAAGTTTGAACAGCTACATCTAATTTCTTATCCCACTGTTCCAAATCTTGTTGCTGAACATAAGCTGTACCTCCCATTGGTTCTCGAGGTGGTGGTGTGGTAAAGGGTACTTGTTGTGATTGCTGTTGCTGTTGGATTGGTGGTGTGGCCGTACCTCCAATCGGTGGTGATCCGTTACTACCTCCAACAGGTGGCTGATATGATCTAGTAGGTTGGACAGGTTGTGCAGATGTTTGACGATTATTTGAACCAAACCAATCTGGAGCCAATGGATCTTGAGTTGGATGGGCATTATTGACAGGAGCATCAACAACAGCATTAACAGGAGCAGCAGCAACATTATTATTCATCTGTCTTCTTTGTTCAGGTGGTTTATATGATGAACCCAATAATGCTTTCAATTCTTCTTCTGTTGCCGATGATTTAGATGATACACCATCGGGTATAATTTCAGCATCAAAGATAACATTTTTTGGTCGCTGTGTACTCTCATATGTGTCTTTACCAACACGATTTTGATATGGTTCACTATTTGCTCGTGTTGTCGTTTTTTGATACTGTGCTTGTTGTGGTGCATCAAAACTAGTACCTGAATCTTTAGATTGTTTAAAGTCTGCTGTTGATGATGTTTGGAATGCTGCTTTGGACTGTCGTCCTCCCTGTTGATTTCTAGGTGGTGCCGATTGAGCTTGCATATTGTCTGGCATACCGTGAGGCTTCTTAAAGTCGTCTGTTGATGATGTTTGAAATGGATGTCTAAAAGTACTACCCCATCCATTACCACCTATTCTTTGATATGTTGGAGATACTCCAACACTTCCATGTGATTGTTTGAAGGCATCTGTTGATTGTTGTTGAAATCCTTCTTTTCCTGTGCCATCGTTTCTTTTGTTTATATTATTGTTGTTGGCTGTGTTCAGTGCAGATTCGTCATGTTCATCTACCCAATTTATACCACTGTATATAAATGAGAAGTATAATATGTGTATAAGTTTTTGTTGCAATATCAATTATCAATAAAGAAACATAAAAGTATATAGATAAAGAAACATAAAGGTTTTTAAATATCAAACATAAAAGTATATACTTACTCCTTTGTGATCATAGCGGGTAGAGCTGATGCCGACGAAATATGAAACCGATTGATATTATTATACGATGGGGCTAAGGATTTGCAACTCATATCAGATGTAGCCAATAGTAGTGAGCCAAGGAGGTAACGGTTACTTTGAGTTGTCATGATGTTTAGTGTGATGTGACAGTGCACCTTCTAATTTAGATACCAAATAAAAAGCAATCTGTCGAGTCGCAGATATTAAAGATGAGCAAGTAAGGTGTAAAATACACCAATAATAGTATAAGGTGAGCGTTCTCAGAGAGCGGCGACTACCTAGAGGTATGGTTTGTTGTTATTGTTGAATTTGCTTCGTTGGTTGATGTTATTTATACCACTTTCGTATCTTTTATTTTTTATGAGAGTGTATCTTTTTCATTGGCTAGCAAGTTTTCTTTGCACTTGGTGAATCGCGTAACAATTAAATTGAAATCGTCTCATAGTATCGTCTACTAATAGTAAGAGACATCATGACATATCACCTCCATATTATCCTCCTGTCTGCAGCCAGTGTTGTCGATATAACACATTCCTTTGCTCAGCAATCATCAATATCCAAAATAATACCAGCAGCGGCGGCAGTTCATCAACAACAACACAGTATTAGTAGTTTATCAGCATATCGAGATAAAGCTCAACAAGATAGTAATTGGGAAGATGATACAAAGAGTTCACGTGTTAATCCATCAGTTACAGATTATGTACCACCATGGCGTGATCATCAAGGTCAGCAAGCATTTTCGGGAAGCGCCGCAACTCCGGGAAATAATCGACCGTTCAAAGCGTTTGGTGCAGCAACACCTCAAGAGAATATATCTGTAACCAATCAGGGTGGACTACCTGCTGCGGGTGGACCTGGTACTTCAAGACAGGTTCAACCTGGAAGTGCTGTACCAGTTAGTAATGTTGCACCGCCCAGATTAGCTGCAGCAAGAGGTGGAGGTGGTGGTAGTTCAACACTAATACACAATATCAAATGGCCATTAATTCGAGATCCACCAGGAGTTAGTTCAGAGTTTCCATTGTTAATGACACGTATTGCAGTGACTGTATTATCAACAATTGGTACATGGTATTTACATTTGTTTAATGGATACTCGCCTATATTGGCTTCATCAGCATTAACTTTATTAGTATCAACATGTTTAGATCGAAGATTAGGACAAGCAGCATTCTGTGGATCATTCGCTGGCATGTGTGGTGGACATTTAGTATCCAACCCTTCATTGGCATTAGTATTAGGTATACTAACATCATTATCTTATGAAGTATTAATACATATCAACAACTTTTGTTTAGGTATTGGCGGAAGATTGGGCGCTACCGCTTTCTTGGCAACTAGTGTATTAGCAAAGTATCAAAAGGTTGGTAGTGTAGGTAGGAAAATGAGAAGAGCAATGTGGGGTAATAATGGCCCATCATCTATTGTTGTATCGATGATATTATTTCATATGCTTGGATCAGTGGCTACTATATTCTTGAGAGAGTGTAGTGACGATTCGGCTGCAGCTGATCCCGTTCGAGCTAGCTCTGTCGTTGGTCTACTTGGTTCATTATTTATCAGAGACCCTACATCAATATTGGCACTGTACGGTGGATCATTTGTCGGTATGAGTCTACCGTCGAGACTAATGTGTGGTAATGCACCAGGAAGAGCCAAACAGGCACAACCACAATCAGCTTTATCTTTATTCACATCATTTGCAGGAGCTGGAGCAATAGCCGGACTGATTCATGCGATAACGATACATAGTGGGTATTGGAATGGTGGATGGGGAGGCAAGGCTGGTTTATGTGCATTTGCAGGATGCTGGGTGTATCGCGGCTTTGGTAATGCATTTGACTTTGCCAAAAGAAAGGGAAGATAGAAAGCATGAGATGAAATATACCAATTAAGTTTATTTAAGAATCTGTTCTGGAACCCAAAGAACTTAGAAATCTTAAACCATTCTTTGTTGTAGATCTTGCAACTTGTTCTAGTGATTCTCCCCGAACCTGTGCTGCATATGCCGCTGCTCCGGCGGTTCCAAATATAACGTCTGCAGAGTTGTGCACATCTGATTCTACCAAGAGTCTGTCTGATGGTATTGATCGTACTGCCTCTGAACCCTTCTTCCTAGCTTTTTCACTCGTGCACATGACATGATTGACAGCGTGCGAGAAACCAAAGTAGAAAAGGATATCTTTATCACATTCTTGAGTAGGTTGTTGTATCTCTTCTTTATTTGCACCTTGCTGCTTTTTTCGTCTATGTCTTTTACCGCCAGCTTCAACTTCTTCAGGATAAAGGATCTCCTTTTCAAATGCTAGTATTTCTCCTACATGATGGGCAGTTCCAGTGAAGGAATGCATACCTATCGAAGGAGGAAATGCCTTTCTCCAATGTCTCTTTGCTTCTTTAATATCGTCGATCTCAGCATAAGACTCTTTTACTTCCTTCAAAGTATCTCTCATTACCTCCATAAACAAACCGTGAGCATTCACACAATGTGCTGTCACTGGTCTAGACCACTTTGCTGCCAAATCTAATTGTTTCTTAAAGACTAACTTTTGTAGTTGTAATGCAGTAGCTTTACCCCCCTTTTCTTTTGGAAACTCTCGAACAAACCTTGCCATCTTACACATTCCAATTTCCCCTACTAGTAAATGTTGATGATTTGATAGTTGTGTTTCCAACTCTGATAACCAATCCCATTTGATATACTTTGTAATATCTTCTTGTATATCAATAATATTGGTAATATCATCAACCAATATGTCAGCCAGGTACCACGGATGTATGCCTAATGCTGGAAGAATGTTTTGTGATTGAGATGCATATTCTAATGCAGAGTTCCAATCTAGTGGTGATACTGCACATGTAAGTGATACAATTGATTGATCATCTATAGGTATGCTTGTGTCATTCTCTGCATATTGAACATCTCGAGAGAGATGTGGATGTCCGTGTGTATCTACTAGAAGTATCTGCTGTCTTCCATCATTACTATCTACCACACTACTACTCATTGATATTCTATCCCAAGATTCATTTGGAGTCATAATATCTTCAGCCGACAACGATTTACTTTCAATTGCAACACTTTCTTCGCCATCATCATCCTCTCCTGTATTCCATGGTAAGAACAAGGCACCATTTGTTGTTAAAAAAGCACAACAGGGACATGATGGTGTAGGGCTCATAGTACTACTTGTTAAATCTGGAAATGCTAATTGACCAAAGGTAGTCGGTCTCGAGTTATAAAGTGATGTTGATATCGATTTGAGTCTGAGTATCGATGATGATGTTGACAATTGAAATGCAATTTGTGACATCTCTTGTGCTAAAATGTATAACTCAGTAATGCGCATATACCATCACACCCACTACTATATCGTCTCGCCTTACTATTATTCCGTCTACCTCTAGCCTACTATCACAACATCACAACAACATCCATCACTAATATAATAATATACTCTCATAAAAAGGATACCACATTTTCGTACACCATTCTCGCTGCTTGAGAAACACAAACATTTGAATTTGATCATCATCACATGATATCATTACATACCCCTCTCTCCAGCTGTTTTAAGACGATATAGATCATATTATTGGATCTCTAATACAAGTCTATTCGAGTTCTAACGGGCGAGGTATCGGTCGTAGGCGGGGAAAGAGCACACAATTTATTGGCCAGTAATCATCGACGGTGCACCATACATACTTTATCTATAATATAAGATGAACACTCTACTACCATCCTCAAAGAATATAACACGAAAGCTAGTAGGCAAAGGTGGTACTGAGATTGATAATCTAAAGATACAACACGCCGATGAAATTGCAACACTAACCAAAGATCATGAAACAAGGATGCGAGAATTACAAGACGAATTAGATATATTACGTGAATCAGTAGATGAACATACCGATACATTAATGCCATTGCCATCTCCTACTAAAACACTGAAGTTCAATAGAGAAGATGCACCGCCATTAACAAGTAATAAACGAGTAAGGAAGATTGAAGAACGTCGTGATGTTATGAAGATGATCAACACAATGAAAACAAAACACAACGAAGACTTGACGAAAGCTGCAGAGATATATGCCAAAAGATTGACTGCATTGAAAAGAGAAGTGGAGAAGTATAAAACTCAAGCAGAGACATTGAAGATGTCTGCTATACAGAGGGATCTTTGGAGTGAGGACAGTTGTACAGATGATAGTGGTATCGATAAACAGACTGGTGTAGCACGAGGTGATAAAGAGAATGTTGTTTCTCGAAAGAGTAAGTCGTCTATTGCAACACCAACAACGGATACAACAAAGAGAAGGTTATTTCAACAAACAACGGTAACTGCAACAGCAGATGTTGACCTTCAAGAAGAATATGACCGACTATTTGAAGAGAATTATCAATTTCAGATAGACCCTGAATGTGAAAAGACACTTGCTTCGACAGTAAAAAGCAACACACAAGAAACAGAAGATATAGATGAGCTCTGTAAAGAGTTGTTGACATTCATGGAGGATGTCAGAACAAAAAGCTTGAGATCTCAAATAACAAAAGAGTAATGTTACAGTTTCTCAACTTTTATGTTCATCATATACATTTTAATCTAGTTATTCTTCCCTGTCCATATTTCAATAATATCTGATATTGACGCATAAGCGCCTATTATCATAAAGACAAACCCAATCCAAAAGAGTAAGAAGCATTTCAGTTTCTTCTTCCAAAACTTGCCCTTTAAGTCAAATCTGTATAGTATTGAAGAAAATTCTGCAGTCGTCTGCTGTTGTGACGGAGGAATCATCCTTGGAGATGTAGTTACATCATTCTTGGAATCTAAGTGATCAATCAGTGCCAACTCAAGCATGGGAGGTATCAACAGTGCTGTACTACTGCCTGCAATGGCACCAGCTAATGATATAAGCACTTGCACATTAGGTATGATACTTGCTATCATGTAAGTTAGAAGGACCAGACTCATTCGAAGCAATTTAGAATCTCCTGGGATTGATACAATTGCTTCCGGCTCTGTAATGTTGGAGACCATGGAGCTACGAAGTAACTCATTATTGTTAGCTTCGTTGTCATCATCTGTATTGTTGAGTGCTGTATCACTGGTCACTTTTGTAAAGTTGTTTTCGTATACATGCTCCTCGACTGAGGCAACATCATGCTCATGTAAGGTTGGCATCGGATCAAAACCTGTCAAGTCTGTCTCATCAAGATCATTATTCATTTCACTATATCTTCGACCATGCCTGAGCTTCCAAATAAATTTATTAAACCTTGGTCCAATTATTTCAAAGGTTGGAAAGAGCTGAAGTGGGTAGGTGAACAATACCGATAAACTAACCGCTGTATTGGCAATCATCAAGAAGACTATGATCGGTTTATCATTACTATACTTTCCAAGCAAGAATGCTGTTATCGACCCATTGGTTACAACTCCAAAAGCATAGACACAGATGTTACTGACGGTTGTTAATATAATCGCCACGCATGCCATCGAAGAGAAGAATACTTTCTTGAACTTCTTCGGTTCTGCCATTTCACTGAGAAAGCAGTCAAGTAAGTAACATTCAAGAAACATGTATATCATGCACCATACAAACATTCACATACCTTTCAATGGGTAGAATCAAACATATGCCTTCATAAGAATATAGAATGGCACATAGCGCTAGTGGAGCTTCCCTCCATTGTATCTCGATTGGATCGGTTGGTCTCTCACTCCAGAGCTCTGCGATTACATACCCCAATACACCAAAGCCACTAAAAAGTAGAATCGTCCCAGCTACCATTACTGGAGACAATGCATTAATGCTTGGTATAAATGATAAACCCATTATAAATGGCAGAGCAACTGTCATTACTCCGATATGACTTTGTAATATGTTGGGCACCTCAGGTACTAATTGACATACTGCATATATATTCTCACCAATAAATGAAAAGAATACTGTGCATATAGCCAGTTGCTGTGTGCATATACACATTGAAGTGAAGCGCTCAAACTTGTCGCCATAGGCCCATTCTCCAACATCTGGATATGTCAATGCACTGGACGCTAAAGACGATGCACCTTCTGATTTTGTTTCCATTCCATCAATGATAGATGATCTATTTGTTTGCAAATTACTCCTTTCAATATATCTTTTGATTTTAACAATAGTCCAACAGTTATAAGAAGACCATATACTCATTATTGCAATGGCTATAGTACCTCCAACAAATCCTACCTGTGATACTGCCCATGGTAATGATAAACAGCCGGGGCCAATCTGTGATTGTGATATATGATAGGAAACTAATGTTTGAGACATATGATTACATAATTTTTAGACACATAAATGATATATACTCACGTATCCTTTAAGTAAATGTATAAATGTTTGCTTAGCAGTTGATTTGGATGCAAACTCGTCTGCACTAGAGACCTGTGTATCATCAGCCGCGTCATAGTCTAACGGAGCAGAGGACTGTTGTAAAGATGTTGATGTATCTTCTAAAGAATTGTAACTATTTATTGTACTAGGTGATCCTTCTCTTGGAGGTGATGCCAGGAGCGGCGATGATAGAGATGATTCATTCATGCTTTAATAAGTGAACATATCATTAGGAACATCTCAAACTGACCAACAACAATCAAGATAAAGAGCAATACATTAACTGTGCGTGAGCAAGTCGGCAACATCCACCAGATATCTTAAGAGAAATTCACGGGGCCACCACAAAGAGATACCTGGATCGCCTATCAGTTGCGTCCACAGGTACTCAATGAGCAAGTTGCTTTGTGATATCATATGTTATATTACGAAGTGTTGGTGGAAGACATATTAGTACATAGACAAGTCTCGGATGGCTATCACTTTATTTGTATCGTATATCCTAGCTGGACTACTACTAATAACTAAACTTACTTCACTACAATATCGATTACTTGACTACACAAATATACATATATACCCCAATAATAACATATAATGTCCCGGATCCCACCCCGAGAGGACCTTAGCGTATCAAGATTAGACACGCACATATACATAAACCCCACTATTGCAACATACAACAATTCACGAGTTCAACGATTTCTCAAGCAAGGCTATTCTCTTGTTACCCTTGCCTTGAATCTTGAAGTTCTCAATCTCTTTGGCAACGAAATCTTTGAAGATATCATCATCCTTCTTTAACTCGACAAACACTTGCTTCTCTTCGACTAGTTTCTCGGCCTTTTCTTTGGCTCGTCGCTGCTCAACCTCACGAATCTGCTGTTGTTGCATCTTGCGTAGTTCCATGTTCTGTTTACGCTTCGCTAGTTCCTTCTTCCGTTCCAAGTCCTGCTGCTCTGACGTTATCCTTGCCAATTCCTTGGCATACAGCTCACCAAGTTTCCTCTCGGCTTCTGTCTCTTGCTGTTTGGATTGTAGTTGCTGTCGACGACTCTCCTCAATGGCAAGTCTCTCCCTTTCAAGCTTTTCTCGAACCGCCTCGGCCTTTTGCTGCTCCTTCTGATGACGTATCCTGACATCTCTTTCGAAGATTTCACACTCTCGCATCGCTCGTTGCTTGAGCTCTTCGGAAGCTCTGTCAGAAAGCATTTTCCTCATGGCTAAGAGGAGACAAGGTAGAATGTATGTACAAGATGAGTGAAGGATACGATTGCAAACAGCACAAGATATTTCAAGTCACGCATCAAACTTCTTACCTTGTTTCTCTTCAAAGTGCTTAAGTTCAAGCTCTGCTCTTGCCGAAGTGATCTTATTCCGTTGTGCAACTTCTGCCTCACACCTTCGAGTCTCCTCGAGGTCTTTCTTGCGAGCCTCTTCCTGTCGATGTCTCAACAGTGCTTGATTCTTCTTTATTTCCGATTTCGTCTTGGTCCTGCGTTCATTCTTTTGTTGGATTTCAGCCTAGAGAGGAGATAGTGATATAAGAATTGTGTGATGTGAGAGATGGAAATACATAAATGAAGAACACAAGTGTATATTTACTTACCTTTTCCTTTGCCAAATCATCCATTTGTATCTGCTGAATGGTTGACACCTCCTCTTGTCGCTTGCGTTGTTGCTGTTGCCGTATACGCTCATCTCGTTCTTCTTTCTGCCGTTTCAAGTCCTCAGCAAGATCAATCGACCTTTGCTTCTCAAGTTCAATATCCTTCTTGGATTTTTGCTCCGACTTTTGTATGTTCTCCATCACAGCCATATGCCAAAGTTCTTCCATTGCACTCTCTTGCTTACTCTTATCCTCCTGCTCTTTCAACTGGTCATCTCGAGTGTCGATTGTCTCGACTAGTAGTTGTTGACTTCGAAACTGTCTCACTTTTTCTGTTTGTTCATGTAAGAGCTTATCAGCATTCGCGAGAGTATCCATTCTCATTCGTTGTCTCCGCTCAGCATCCTTGATATCCTGTCGTTTTCGTGCTTCCTCATCTTCCCTTGCCTTCTCCGCCTTCCAATCAAGCTTCGCCTTGCGTTTGGCAGCCAATGTATCCGTCCATCCTGCAACACGAGAATCACTCAACTGTTTTAATTGTTCTCTCCTTGGCATTGATGATGATCCACCACCCCCGATGATACTTTGATTATTGACAGTCTGATTGATCCTGTCAAGCTCGCTCCGTGATATCGCGACCATTGCCATGATATTTGTTGCTATTGTGCTGTTGATTAGTAGTGCTATTAACGATGAGTAGTTGAAGTTGTGCAATGAATAAAATGAGCACATGATGTGTCATCAGAATTCTTCTCTTTGAATGACAGTTGCAATATTGATCGCATATCAGTCGCATTCAAATGGTATGGTTGCGATTCAAAGTATGATGCCGACGTCTTATAGTTCCCGCCCATGGTCAAAATTGCAACGACAACTCCCATGGGACTAAAAACTTTCTTAGTGGCCTGAAGATTGATAACCGTTTAGCTGGCCTTTTCCATTCATTTCAAGCACATTTCTGTGATCGGGACATTGTTGTGATTCTATAGAGGTGCTTTGTGTTGCGAGGAACAGTCCAGAAGGGAAGTTCTCGCTGTCACAAGCTCGAGACGCCTTTTTATTTTTTGTGTAGTCGTGGGAGTCGTTGTTTATTACTGTATAACAATATAATTAATGATGATATCTTATTCTGTCTCTAGTACCTTGATATTTGTCTTCTCTTTTCTATAAGATATCACGCTGTTTTGTAGTTTCCCCCTTTATTCCCTTTATCAGTGTGTATATTTATATGTGTTGATAATAATTGTTTATGTTCATTTCCACTCTCTTATATATTATGTGGTGTATCTTTTAGTATGTCTAACTGCTGAATTGATCAAATGAAACATCTTGTAGTGGTGGTTGATCAGTTGGATATGCTTGGGAAATGTGAGTGCATACAATTGTAGGTCTGTGCATATCACATTGTGTTTGATTTGTATCCGCTGTTGACGACATACTACCAGTCTTCATATCTACTACTCTTGGTGGAATCACTACGGCATCATATATTTTCAATTGTTTGGTTGTTGTAGAACCGTCAAGTAAACCTTGCTCACGCATAACATCATGAGACATTACTATCCAAGCATAGCATGAGCTTACTCCTTTATTTTCTTCTCCCTCACCATCATTAGACGGTTGCTTTGTCATGGTATGCTGATGTATGTATGCAAGCAATACACTCTTTCCTTCACCCAATAATGTTGCATCAACATCTGAAAGCAATTTACTAGATACAGTCACATCTAATATTGAAGAGGAACAACTCTTGGGATCAAGATTATTGCCACCACTGGTGCGACGTCGCTTTCGTATTCCACCTCCACCACCACCACCACCACCACTCAATCCTGAAGATAATTGTGAATTACGCAACTTCATTGCCATACGTTGTTCTGTATTACGTAGTGAACGTAATCGTTGCACGAGATATCCCGACTTACTTGATTCCGACTTGCGTGCTTGTTGCTTTGCTTGATGATGAGTTGATACCATGTTTTGTGCAAATGCATCCTTGTCTGAGTATTTGTTATCACCATCATTATCATTATCATTATCATTATCATCAATTGGTACAGTTTCCTTGGGTGGTGAAGTCTTTGAATTGTTGGTGAGAAAAGTTGGTACAAATCTCATCTCCTTTACATTACTTTTGGGAGCAGCAGGAGTTTTTTGGGATGCCGCAATTGATGGACGGAATGAATGACGTTTTTTCCTCTGTGTAGTTGACACATTAGTACCATTGGCAACAGACTTCTTGGCTGTAGACCTCTGTGAAAATAAGTCTCTGGACGGGAATTTAGATCCAGCAGGGGTTTTGAAAGTGCTCTTCTTCTTGATTGTAGACTTTTGTTTCACAGTTGATGATTGAAAAGAGTGTCTTGGTGGTGATAACTTCTTGACTGTAGAATTTGCACCTCGTTTTTGTTTCTTGTTTGACTGTTGTTGTTGAGTTGAAGTAGCACCAGTTTGAGTATTGATATTCTGAGTTGTATCAACTACTTGGATTTGCTGAGGTATTCCTGTACTTGATACATTATTATTATTGTTGTTGGCAACGGGGACGACAGGAATATCAAGCTCTCTGGGTATCTCCAAATCAACATTCGACGTATGTTGATTATTAACACCGCTGTGAATAGATAGCTTTTCAATCTCCATCTTATTATTATCTTCTTCTAATGGACGTGGTATTTCTAATACTTCATTATCATCATTGGTAGTATGCTGTGCTAGCTCTTTTCCGATCTCAGCAAACATATCAATATCATTATCATTATTATTATTATTAGCATCTTCATTTACCATAATATTGTTAGTATTTTGATCAGCTGTACACTGATCTAATTCTCTACCAATTGAATCAAATATGTTTTCAGTATCATCTTCATTGTCATGGTTGTTTGGTACCAAATTATTATTCGGTAGTTGTCTCCTACGCGCCGAGGATGAAATAGATCCTCTACCCCACTTTTGACGCGAAGATGAGTTTGTGTTTGACTTATTAGTAGACATATTAATCAATGTTGTGGTCGATTAGTATAATAACGAGGAGCGAGATCAGTAGAATCAAGAATCTACAGCTCTAAATCGATGTGGGAATAATTCGGCGATCAAACTCGATTTTCCTCGAGCAGTAGTAATGCTACCTTTACTCGATGTTGCTGGTGATATGAGCCAGTGCATACCGATTGTATCCCTCTCTAGAGTAGCGATAGCGTGTATTAGTTGCAGGTATTTCTTGCAGCGACTGTTTCTACGGATCTCCGTAAGAGATAATATATCATAAACTCTCAACACAATAATGACCCCAAGTTCAATTATATCTTAATTGGCATCTTCATTAATTATTGGTATTGGTCTCGATTATATCTTATATTGGTAATTGGCAAAACCATACAGGTATACTTCATGCATAAGAGTGTTAGAAATACTGGTAGTAATCCAAGTTGGTACAATTCAAATCCTTATTAGGGCTCAAGATATCATGGTTGTCGTTGTCTCTACCAATCGCCGTATGTCTGAAAATAAAGATGATGATATCTTTACAGATGATGCACCACGCTCTATATTTAGTGGTTATCAGAATAATCATCAACATCCATACACAGCTAAACAATCGACTGCAGTAATGAAAGCACTCGAAGATGAAGACTCGGAACTATCTCGGTTTCTATTATGTGGTAGCAAAGATGATGAAGATGATGACATGCAGCGCCGTATAGGAGTTGATGCTACTTGGTACCAAATGGCGTTAGAACCTATTGAAACTCGACTCTATGCAATCTTTGGCGCTCTGTTTATGCAGGCAGTATGGATCATATATGAATGGGGTGGTGATAACTATACAGAGGGCAATCCAAACGTTGATAGAGCTTTCTATTTTATAATGTCGATTGCTCTTGTTTCAAATGTATTTCTTGCCTTATACGGGTGCTTTTGGTAAGTAGGAAGTGTGCTGTTGTTCTTAGTTGCTCTTTAGTTGTTCATCTCACACTCTTTACTTCTTTCAAGTTGGATGTTATCAGTCATTATTGATTCATCTAATGAAGACTTCGTTTTTCAGTCTCGAAAGATGCTAACACTATTACAGAACATGTGTAAGTTGGGGTACTTCTGTTCCTTCATATGTTCTTCATGATTACAAAACTTACACATTCCTCTTTTTATAGTAATGTTTACTGGAAACTTTGTGTTCCTCGGTTTACTACTGGGTATATATAAGAACTTAAGTCCAAATCTACCTGAAACGATAATTACATTAGTAGTTGCAATATCAATGAGAATTCTTGGAGATAGGTATTGGGGGCGTCAGATTTCAATATGTATGCCACTAGAATACTACCATTTCCCAAGATATATACAAATCATGATGGGGTTTATCACAAAAGCTCAACTCTCTCTTCTCTCTCTTCTCTCTCTTCTCTCTTTCTCTGAACATTGTATCTTTTCGAATTCATCTGGGCAAGGTCACATGGTAGGACTGCTTAACCTTTTTGTACGGTATCCTAATATCCGTTTGCTCCCGCTCTGTGGGCGAAAAAATCTAAGAAAAAGTTCTACCAATAGACCTACAAGACATCTTTATGCCTTAGTAAAGCGCGGAGTAGCTAAGTGATTTCCAACTTATTGGCATAACTAGCGAATCTACAATAGTTCAAACTCGTCTTTTGCTCACTACACTTTCATTACCTGTATAGAGGTCTAGTTCATCAGTAAGTCAACTACTCAGTGCTATGGTTCTTGGTGATAGAGGAGCTAAGGTTATTTGGCCTAGGTCTGATGAAGCTTTCAATAGAGTTGATTGGACTAATTTATCTAGTATCAAACGTTTCATACTTGGTACCGGAGAGTTTCGCCAATATGAAAGGTTGGACAACCACAGTGGTTCAAATTCCTTATTCAAAAATGAAGCTCAGCTTCTATTAGATGAGAAATTAAATGCTGGTGCATTGAGGAGACTATGCAGTACCAATAGTTCAGTTAATAAAGCTGGTAATATCCGTACAATCATTGACTCATTAAATTTGCCTATAAAACCAGAAGATCACAATGTTGACGAACCTTGGTCAAATAATTCTACTGATTATATCGATAATCTCAAACTTCCCGCGGCTAATGACAGTAATGATGGGTCTGAAATTATCTCAGTCGTTCAGCGTGTTAGATCATTTGCATTACAAAAATCTATGCAATATGCTTTTGATCTCAGCACTCGAGGTTATTTAAGTCAGATTGTTTTGTTCTGTGATTATATCATCGAACACGGTGATGCACTTGTTAAACAAAAATATAAAAATAGTGATGGTATCAAACTAGGAAAAGTATGTAACAAATGGCGACAAAAGAAAGGTGATCTTCCTAAATTTGTAATTGATTTGATGGACAAGGTTGGTATGGTTTGGGGAGAGGTGTGGATGGCAAGATTTTTACGTAGTTTGGCTCTGTTCAGACCACTCCATGAACAGCACGGTGATGATGCATCAGAATATTATACAAAAGAAATGAAATCAATGGTTAGCCATTGGTATTGTTTATCAACTTCAACTGATCCAGCATTAATATTGAAGTGGTCTAAATATAGGCCATATATCCAAGATGTTGGTATTGAATTAAGACGCGATAATAATACCACAAGGACATATGATAATAAGAAGATGATTGCTCTAATGAAAGAATGGATTCGTATTGAAGGCAGCGGGCAAATTAGACACCCGTCAAAACAGCACTATAATAAAAAGTTTATTGAACTGTATCATTGGTGGAATTCGATATGTGTTAAGTATGAGAGGTATCTTGACCAGTTACAATTTGATTGTAATCAAAAAGTGTTTCCATCATCAGACGGTGATGATGAGGAGGAACATCCAGTGTATAATGATGAGTTCTTTCGAGTTGTTAAGCAGTTACAAGATTTGGATGTTTATCTTATTAAGATTAATCGTTCCCAACGCCACAAGAGTGCTAGTGGTAGGTATCATGTTATGGTAGCACGTGAGTCGAAGAAGGTTAAAGTCATTGGAAATGTAGAAGATTTAAGGAGGGAGGTAAGGATTGAAGATCGTGGAAATAGGACTCGTTCTGCAGACCATTGCGTTATTATTCGCATCAAATTAGACAATGGGGATTTTATTAGGGTTGGTATTGTTTTTGAAGGTGATGAAGATGGACATGATGGTACAGGATATACTGAAGAAGGTGAACAAAAGAAGCAATTTACTATCGGGGAATACCTTAAAGGGATTGGCTGTGACTATGGTGCTCTCGTGAGGACTAATTTTGGTTCTATTCTTGAGTTTGATAAACAACCTGGATTAATGAAAGTCACGAAAACTGTTGAAGTTATTAAGAAGATTCGTGAACGTGCCATATCAAGGGGTAAGGGTGGATTTGTTTTTGAGTTGGATATGATTGACTATCCCCGAAAACATCCCTATACCTTGGCTAATGCTGATCATATCTTGGCCAGCCCTAGTGCCACAAGGGCTACAAGTGAAAACCAGTTGGGATATGATGCTGAAGATGAAGATAATGACATTAAAGCTCTTCCCTACTGGGACCGTATGTTCCTTTATTTTTCAGGAAGTACTACTGGCACTGGAAGGGGTAATGAGGATGACTAGGAATTGTATTGGGGGTCTGTTTTTATACTTTATTATAAAGTAATGTTTGATTTGTTTGCTTGACTAATTAAAATAGTATTATCTAGTCCTTCCTCTTCTTCTTGCAGCAGCACCACGTCGGCTTGCATTACTTCTTGCTCGTCCTCTGCCTCTACCAACAGCAGTTGCACCTCTACCAACTGTTGCAACTTCAGCTTCACTTGGTAAAGTTAAACCAAGGACACGTCCCGATCTACTAGTAACAGTGTAGTTTCTAATGTCCACTTGAGGTAATGAACGAGGAAGTGCACCATTATGTTCTTCCCTATGTCTCTCAAGTAGACTCAATACTAGTTGTTGACGTTCCCGACCAGTTGTCTTGAGATATTTCCAACCGCCAGAACTACCCCAAGCTGCATTAGCAGCCATGCCTGGCATAATTGTTGTCACTCCTCCACTTGATATCTCTTCATATAATGAACAGCTAGTCAAATGTCGAACAAGTAAACCATAGAAGGTACCACTAACTATCTTGGAATCAGCTAAGACATCTGATGATATATCCCAAGATACTCCAGCTCCTTGTACTACGAATGATTGTATGTGTCTAAAACTGTACTCTTCTGGTGTCTCGATCAACTGCCAAGCACAAGTTGTTGGAAGAGGATACTTATATCTCTTATTGCTCTTCTTGGTTTTATCATTACTTAATCTATCTTCAAATAACTTGAATTGTCTATCAAAGTAGGCCACTAGCTTAGGACTGTCGGAGTCTTCTAAGTATTGACGAACCATTCCACCTATATCTTCATCTGTACAATCATTGCTGTCGAGATGGTCTGTATTATTATATGATTCATTGTATTGTTCATTGCGTTTACGTTTTCTATTCTTACTTTTGTTGAATGTTATTGGTCTTGGCACTGTCACTAAGTTGTATGGGCATACTCCACTTGACTCCAGATGATCAACTTTCATACCACTATTTTTCTTGAAGGCTTGTTTGACTGTACCTATTCCAACCTGTCCTGATACGTCTTGTTGTTGAGTTGCCTGTGCACCTGCATGGCCTGTGATGCCGCTAATGAAAGGCTTGAGTGACATTTCCACTTCTTTCACATTACAATGTTGATGATCAGTTGATGAACTAACTTCTCCCATACTACCACTTGCCATATGAGTTTGTCTTCTGTCTGTATTCATAAAAGAACCACGTTTGACATTCTGACAGTCTCGTTTCTGACCACCATTTAATATTGTACTGAAGAGAAGGTTGATATGATCTTGCCCGAGGCCTTTGTTTTTAATGTACCTACTGCCTCTAAAGACTACTACTCCAGGAATATGTGGATCTTGTATATTGCGATCTATATAGTTAATGCACATTGTTGGTGATATAGGGAGATCACATTTCTTTGATAACTCTTTGATCTCATCTTCAGAAACACAGCTCACTATCCAATAGTCTATACTACCAACAATGTTTGCTTCTTCTCCACATTTCATATTCTTCATTTTAACATATCTCATTCCAGTATTAGCTTCAGAGTAATTCTCCATCCATTGTCGAAACGTGTCTGGATGCATAGTATATCCTGCACCTTTATCATACATGTACTTATCAACTGTATCCCTTTGTTCTGGCAATAATAATGCAAAGTGTTGTTGACCATCTGGACAGTTGGGCAGTGGCATCCATTCATATTGATCGCCGTTGTTTATATCATCTGTTCTCGTCGTGAAGAGAAGAGCAATCTTCCCATCAACCTGCATTATATGTTTTGTACCAGATGCTTTACCAACCTCATCACAACACATTGTAGTTGAATGTTCTGGTATATTCTTCACTTTTGCTGGTGGCTTGATATATTTATGTTTAAGTTCCTTATGTTCGGGGAATGCATATTTTGCATCTAGCCACTTGTCAGGTGATTGACTAATCTGATGCCATACTCTACTATCGCGATGTGCGTGTGGAAATGATATATTAAGTCGAGGCCAAATGTAACCTGATATTTGATTCAGATATGTAAAGTGTGCCTCCCCAAGAGTTGATGAATATACTGTATCATGGAAGTATGCTCTAATGAATTCGATTGGTTTCATTGCCATCATTGCCTCATTCATACTTGAGTATGGATGTAAGTTACCTTTCCATTTGAGATAGTAAAATGTAATAATTGATGGCCTAGTCTTTGTAACATTGATATTCAATACTAGAGTGAATTCAGCATCAATATGACTATTTGGAGGTAGTTTATATATACTGGAAGTTGTTTTTGCTGCTATGAATCCACCAGTTCTTCCACGAACTTTACTACCACGGGCAACTATATATCTATGTTCATTGTCTAATTCTTTAGATGGATTGACTTCATAAGCAACTTTACCTGGATGCATATTTCCAGAAAAGCTCTTACCATCATTTGACATACAGAATGATGCATATTTACCAATTGCAAAATCAGCATGTCGGAGGATTGGTTTTGACATTTTGTGACGTCTAGTGCCAGATAATTGATACACACACAAGCCTATCTATCTCCTGAGCAAGCTCAGACCGTCAAAGACGAATAAATCAACACGATCGAGACTGAAAAAACGAGTGGCGATCAGAGGCGGTTATAGTAGATCAATATATCCATTACTATGAGGTATATCATGAAGAGAGTTGTTGGCATCAAAAGTGAAAATTTGATGTGCGTTGAGTTGAACAGACAAGTCCAAAAATTGAAGAGATACCAGTATACATGCTGCCTCATGCAATATAATGAAAGATTGTCTATGAGATATGGCAATGTTTGGAATAATAATTAGTTATTGTCTGTACTAGAAGTAATGGTATTGTATAATTCTTCTACATGATAGGCGCCGCCGCCGCACTCGGCTCTACATGGCAACAGTACACGATACATCATACGTGACGATGAGACGACGATGCAAAGATGCAAAATATAGCCACGTCTAGTCTAGTATAGTATAGTATAGTATAGTACATGCAAGGAATATATCAATAATGTTCTACAATTGAGTAGATTTGATATGATATGATATGGGATGATATGATATGTATTGTAGAGGTAAGTATGTTTTGTTCCCATTATAGCGATATTATTTTTGCCATCTCAATCGCACATCTCCTAACACAATCACTCTATCTCAACACAATATACTCAATCAACAAACAACAACCATGGCGCCAACATTATTAAGTAGCATCTGTGATCTTCTTGGTAAAGCACTCAACTTCAACGGCGTAGTTTCCGCACGCCGTATCGAGGACGGTATAACTGTAGAAGAAAAAGACGATAATTCCTCTATTCTTAGTATTATTATCGCGGTACACGATAAAGACCAGAAGGATTGTGATAAAGAGTATTCTATTGAGGATTCCTTCATCTCATTATTAAAAATGGATAAGAATAAGGCTGTAAAAGACAGTCTATCAGATTTTATTTTACAAGTATCAACAATTAGTAACGTCAAGAAGAATAAAGAATTTTTCAATAAAGTAGATGATTCTTTATTGGAGGAACGTGGAATGAATAATATCAAAGAATCAACTTTTGTACCTCGTCAACAAGAGGAAGAGGAGTTGAAGCCTTCCGCGTCTACCGCATCATCAGCCAGTGAGAAGGAGAATACACCCACAAAATCTACAAACGTTAATAATGAATCACGTAAAGTTACCAACGTCAAGACAAAATCTAATGAACAGAATAATCTTGACTCGATGGATATTGATGATGAAGATATTGATGATGAAGATATTGGTGGGGTTGGTATTAAAGATAAGGGTGGTGATTCCAAGGGTGGTGCTACACCAAAAAAGTCGTTATCTGGTGCACAAACTATTACTTCTGTCGGGGATGCTGACAAGAATATGCACTCTTCTGTGTCTGGTGGTGCATCAACTAATACTTCTGCAGGCGATACTGTCACTGTTGGGGATAATTCAGAATGGAACATGAAGAATAAGACCACCACTAATAATCCAACTGCTGTCGTGTCGAGTGCTCCCGAGCCTCCACCAGCCAAGGCTGTTAATTCTTCTGCTGCCGTGTCGAGTGCTCCCAAGCCTCCACCAGCCAAGGCTGTTAATTCTTCTGCTGCCGTGTCGAGTGCTCCCGAGCCTCCACCAGCCAAGGCTGTTAATTCTTCTGCTGCCGTGTTGAGTGATAACAAGACTAATAATACAACGTCTACTGCATCCAAGTCCCAATCACAGAAGAAAAGGAACTTGCCTTCTGAGGCATCCTCCTCATCTAACAAGAAGACGAATACAGCATACCGGCCCTCGAAGAGGGTTAAAAAACGAAGTGGTGGAGTTGTTGCCAAAGGCGACGCTAACTTTCGTGATGCCATTATTCTAAATGGAGTTGATGATTGGGGTGCTGTAGCAGACCACGTCGGGAAGGGAGTAAAAGCATGCAAGGATCACTGGGAGAAATTACATCCTCAAACTAAGAAGGATTTTTTGAGAATGCACGACGAGATCATACAGGAGGATATGATTGTGATTGAGTAAAGAGTCTATGCAAGAAGAGAGTGAGGTGAATAGTATGTCTAGTATGCATCACTTTGGAAGTGTTGCATATAATACAAATAAAGATGTTTGTTTATCGAGTCAGTAATACTATCAGCCAATGTTTCCAACTCCTTTGAGAATCGACTACTAATTGCCAATTCATATTATAAGAGATGAGCTTAAAGGTCGAGCTAAGATTCGAGCTGAGAAGTTACGAAAGAAGGCATACCTAGAGAGGAGGAAACTTGATCCTGGTTTTCGAGATGAAACCAATACTAGTTCAATAACTACTCTGCTTCGTACTGCAGCTATAAACCTGGATCGGAATGATCTAGATGTCACAATCTACGAAGAAAGGCTGGAGAAAGATTTGTTCAACGATCCAGTTCATTTGAAGGGACGGAGTGTAGAGTGTTTGTCAAGATATATGCCATTACGATTGGCAGAGGAGGTATATAGATTACTCCTTGATACTACAGAAGAAGAAGTTCAGTATGATTGTTCTTAAGACTAGAACGATTTGAAGAGCAAGATGGAGATCAAAGTATACTTGTATGTATAGTTGAACATAAGATATGTTACAAAGTGTATAACAGAGTGTATCTTTAAGAATGACACCTTGGTTAGAAATTATTATCGACATATAGCAGTTTCGATTAGATCATATCAGTTATCCTCACATATATCAATAAAGAAGTACTGCTGAAGCGGCGTGTACGAAGGATACCTCCACAAGGAAAATAAAAATTATATCTTCTGCAGTGCTTGGCTGGTTGTGCGTGGCGGTGACTGGTTTAATGGTATCATAATGAGCCTCTACCCAATACTCAAACAAATAAACCTACTATATCATGAGTTCTCCGGAAAATACTGAGGAGATAGTTGCCAATGTACTACATATATTACGTACATATACAAAAACAAGTCCATTAATTGGCAGATGTAAGTGGGAGAAAATAAATGACAAAGATACTAATGTATCATGGACATTTCATAACACGTCAACAAACTTCACAACACACTACAACTTTCTTTCAGAGTGGTTGGATACATGTTTAAGACCTGATGATGTTACAGGATGGAGAGCAACAGATGACGGTACGGTGACACAAGTGAAGTCTGCATTTGCAAATGATCGTCAACTTGATAGATTAATGAATGATAGTGATCGTAGACCAAGTGATGACTTCCTGTGGGCGGTTGGATTTAGTTTATTAAGATCGCATTTATTTAAAGATGACAGTGAAGATAGTATAGCGCCACACGAGCTTCTGCGGATAGTTATGGATAGTTATTACTGCAATGATGACGATGAAGATACTACATTGGGAGATCTATCAGCTACTCATGAAACAACAACAGAAGAACAAACATACTTCCTTCCAGCTTTAGTTGCAATATTTTTTCTACGAACTTTTCTCATGTGTCATGCTCTTCAACAAGCAAAGGAGTCGATTTCAGATACATCCAAACCTATTAGATGGAAGAGATTAAGAAGTATTGTTGATGATTGTATGGCGTTATACCAAAGAATGGTGTTTGACTATACAGGCAAAGCAATTGACAACTTTTTATATGTGGGGCATCCTGATAAAACAAGGAAACTCTACCCCATCCAACCCAATCATATTATATCAGTATCATCTTGGCTATACAGTGCCCATGTATTTCCATCAAGTAAAGATTTGTTATTGGATATATTGTCAAATGAAGTGAATAAAAGTAGTAACAGTAAAGGGATTATCAAAGTGTTGGAATCATGTTACAATTGCTTTAAGATGATGACTACACTTTTGGCATTAGATGCAGTGGTTACACAAAATTATAACTGCCCATCTTGTGCTGTACAGTGTATACTGAACTGCATTAAGAACAGCACAAGTGAATTGTTTGTCAGAGTTGTATCAGCTCAGAAAACAATATCCAGCGAAGATGAAAGTGTTGATGAAATGTCTGATGACGAAGAAGAAATTGACGAGATGTATCAGCCATGGAATGATAGAGACTTCAGAGACTTCAAAGATAGAGGGGCATCACTTGTGGAAGATTTTCTCTTGTATCCATCAATACGAAGAAGAAATGAGGAATCAAACACTGCAAGTGATACATACTATGATGATCTTGGCATTGCAATACTGGCATATTGGAAGCATCGTGCACAAGTAGATTCACCTTTGGAAGTAGATCCTCTGTGAGTTAAAATGTCTATTCTCAACATGCGATTGTATGTTTGTTTGATACTTATCTCACGACTCTGCTAGCAGTCCTCCCCTTCATTCAGGCTCTCGTCTCTGGAGTCTGATCTTTTCTCACATCAACACACTTCTTAATGGGACATCATCATCTTCGACCATACGATCAATGGACGAACTCGAGGTCTTGTCAAGTTCGGATGAATACTTTCTCGGTATGAATCTCACAATATACTCACTAGGGTTTGATATGCTTCATATACTAATCAATCAAGCGACTGCAATTCGACCAGACAAGGAGGAACCATTAGACTCAAAACCTATTGTTCAATGGGTACAATCGGCAAAAGGACTTGAGTCTACTATTGTCGTATTACTCTCACATGTCGTGAGATTGTCATCACTAGAGATGACAATGGCAGACACACCACCTTCAGATGTCTATCCTGCACTGAAGTACTCATCCTTGGAAGTAATGAATCTGACACGTGCCCTACTCAGCTTTCATCCTCCATCAATTCAAATTGAAACACTATTGTTGGTATGTCAAAGAGTTAAGTATAGTCAAGATCGAGTCATTATACCAAGGGTTCTTGATTTTATTCGTCCTATTATAATGTTTGCCGTTGGTGACGTTGCCTTAAAAGATATGACGGTTATGAACCAAGTATCACAACTTTTGGATACCTTCCTTTTGGATATGAATAATGCCTTTGACGACTCGACATCTTCATTACCGAAAAACATTGGAGAGTTCATGTCGTCAACTGAAACCTATGCTGCAGTATTTGCTACTCTACGCTTACAAAACATGTGGATATTGAAATATCAAGCTTTAATAAAACAGGAGCAGATATGTAATGAAATGGTTATTGAGCAATTTGACAAGACAGTTCAGTGGATGGATGGTTGGTTGAGCGAGTTAAAGACTTTCGGAAGTTCTCTTTCTCGCTTCATTACACATTGCGAAGGATCTTCTGATGATGCTCCACAAGATTTTCATCATTTGTACCTTTTGAGGTTAGCATTAGATGATGTACTCAACCTACCAGGAGGCGAGTAAAGTAGATATCTTACTCAATATTATCTTCCATCTCCTCAATCATTGAATGAATTGAATAGAGAATAAACACTCCTTCTTTCGATCTCTTCTTCTTCTGAGATAAGCCCTAGGCCTTCCTCTGCCCAAGTAACGAAATCCCCTGCAAGATTGGCAGCGTTATCACCATCATCTTCGACTTTCAAGTCTTCTTTGAGCCATTTTGCTATATCATACCTTGCATATGCTACACTGTGGCTTAATGGAGTGTTACCCTGGTAGTTTTCGACAGTGAAGTCCACATTACCCATCTTATGAAGGTATTGGCATACTGATAAATCTCCTCCGCTGCAAGCCCAATGTGCTACAGTACAACCGTTGCGATTAGCTCTTTTAGTATCGGCGCGATTTCTTACTAAGAGCTTTACTATATCCAAAGATCTTGACCACGCAGCCCACATCAGGATACTATTATGATCTCTTGTCAAGTTATCAATTAGCTTTCGCTGTGATATGATTGGGTACTCTTTGCATAGCTCTAAGAGATAATTGCAAACGTCTATATTTCCTCCTATTCCAAATTCTTTTGGCCCTGCTCCAGCCGCCGCCCAGTGAAATGGGGTTGCATCATCTCGAGAGGCTTTCCAAAGTAAAGCGGCATGTACTCCTGGATTTGAAGGACTTGTCTTATCATTTGCTCCTCCTCTTGCTTGTATTCTCAAGTCGAGCCTATCACAGCCATCGACAAGCTCTTTGAGCCCATCTAGGTTACCCGATCCTGCACACCAATGAAATAGTGATGCACCACGAACATCAGTTTCATAGGGATTTGCTCCATGCTCAATTAGATAATTTACAAGCTGTGCTGAAGTGACATTTGCAGTTTGCAAAAGTGAGGGAGATTTGTCATTGTTTCCAAGCTGAATATCATCTCTTGCCGCTGATAAGATACCTCTTTGGAATAGTTTATCAAACGCAATAATCTGCTCCGAAGTAATGGGTAGATTGGAACTTGATCCGTAAATACTTCTCAAATTGTTGCACATTGCTGCAAATTGCTTTGGCTTTCTGTGATCAAGAAGGAATTGCTCGAGTAGTGATCTGGCACCGCCTTTTCTACTATTGCTTGGTTGATATGTACCATCCCATAAAGCTTTACCTGATGGCAACCCAACATGAACTAGAAATGCATGTCTAGGAGCAATTGTTCGCTCAAGTCGCGCGCCAATGAAACTTGCAGGCAGTATATATTTTAGTTGTGAATTGAGTATCTGTCCATCATCTGATGACGTAATGCCTCCTAAACAATCTTTTAGAAATCTCATCTTTGGTCTGAGATGACGTACAACATCAATCTCTAATAATGGTGGAAATCTAGCATGCATTTGTTGAATCTCTCGAAATGAATAACCGCCATGTATATTGAGATATTGTATTGCTAATAAAGAAGTCTGGATATCAATTGGTGTTTGTGCAAAAGTAGAATTTAATTGTTCTTGCGATGTGTCGATATCATCTATATCAAATATACTCTTGTAGCAATCATAAACTTCATCAGTAATAGATATCGTGTCATCCCAATCGTCATCTTTGAAGCTTTGATCTGAATGTCTGAATAAATGCTGAAATGGATGATTCAATCTACGAGCCTTTCTTGTGTTTGATATACGTTGTTCGTGAGGTATCTGTTCTATTGGCTTTGTTTTATCATTGAATGGTGTACTGAAGGGAGCTTCACTCTCCTCCAATGATGATGCTGCACATCTTGTGATGGAAGAAGGATATATCGTCTGAGTGAAAGCATAGCTCGATTGAAACAGTTCGAGGACAACTGCATAAACTGATACGAGTATGAGAGAGTGAATAACCTTCATCAGCATTGTGCCTCCATATATATATATATATTAAATCTGGCTCTTCCATCTCATATCAACTCATACTATCACTTCTTCAGCCTCAGCGGATCACTCACTACTCACTTTTTGAAGGATACCGCATCTTTTTTTGTGTTGGTGCTTGCCGGTTGCAGAAATGACGCAGAACAATGAAGCGTGGCAACTCATAAGTCTATGCATCATTATTAATAAATACCACACCATGAGAAGGATAATACTATTGTTTATATCACTGATATGTTGCAGCGGTGGCGGTAGAAGCAGGGATACCGTGTTAGCTTTGGTATCAATGGAGTATCCTCAACAAATTATAAGGAGACATACTAAAACCAATAACTTGCAAAGTAGATGGCCAAGAACAATAATTACTACTACACAATTATTATCAACAACTTCAACAAAAGAAATGGCATTACAACTAATGGAAGAGAATGCAATGCCTCTATATTTTGATACCGATGATGTAAATAACAATGATGAGCTATCGTTACAAAAAGATATTCTACAACAAAATAACCATTATGACGAAGAAGATGTATCACCAACAGAGACAGAATTCATGGGATTGATAAATACATTTAAATTATATACAGAAAATGATATACAATCTTTATCAAGTACATCTACTCGATATCATAATTACAAAGTACCTACGCTTGACCTTGATGAAGAAAATGATACTTCAACAACAAAAAGATATAGGAGTAAAGAAGATGGAATAAGATATAGAACCTTATACTCTGGAGTACAGGCAGCATCGACAGAATATGATATTATTCATGCATTTATTATACTGTTTGAGGATTATTTGCCAATTAGAATAGCTGGTCGGAGGATTTATAAGCATTTGAACAATGTCATGGATGAGGTACGAGAAGAGAGACTTGGTGAAATGAGAAGAGTACATGAGATGTGTCCAACTTGGAATGATATTAGTGTTAGTGTACGGGGTGATAATGGAGATGTAGTTAAGCAAAATGTAATAGACTATACACGGTACATTTGGGATACACTCGTGGATGAAACATTACTATTAGAGCATTCTCTAGATGATGTATCTGAGGAAGAACAATCATCACAGGAAGGAGGAGTTATATCATTATCTCAATTAGTAGAGTTGGGCATTGACAAAGTATTAATACAAGAGGGAATTATAAAAGACATAGT
>Ga0075439_10076_pt1 | contig 37784 bp, 26 predicted proteins | sample MintriSingleCell_FD_74264 | JGI IMG/M metagenome (GOLD analysis project Ga0075439, IMG submission 74264) | Marine eukaryotic communities from Monterey Bay, USA to study complex ecological interactions - Minidiscus trioculatus JGI Plate_4_G5... | ecosystem: Environmental > Aquatic > Marine >... | reverse complement strand
GGTATAACTATAAAATTATCAATATACAATATCTTGTAACACATAACCACACAACTAAACAACAACCAATCAATACTAACCTGTTTGACCATTTCATTTTCATTCCTCTGTGCCATTAAAGTACCTAGATCTGCTCGGTGAGTATTTAATTCTGTTTGTAATGTACGAAATTCACGTATCTTTTCATCCACGGCAGTTGCCGCTTGTGCTCCTATATTTGCCATATTGTATCGTCGTTAGGCGATTAGTGATTGTGGTTAGAGGTCAATAGTTCACATGAGTTTCAATTAGGGTTCATATTAAAGTGGGAATAAAGTTAGCAAACGGTCAAATTTTACACAATTATTTTCTCCTCCAAAACTCACCAAATTGCTTCATACAAAATGCAGTCTATTTTTGGCGAATCGCCAAAAATAGACTGCATTCACCAAAAATTGTTACTCAAGTGTCTACCGGTCTAATTTAATTGTGTAAAGTACGGATTTCGCTAAGCTTTTTTACATACAAAATGAATTGACTAATTTAGCTAGGTGATATGTCGCACCATGACCAATACTTATTAACTTTCTTGTGTTTGGTATCTTTTGGTATCTTATTTTCCAAATAGATAAGCCTTTCTTGCGTTAGATAAGAAAGTCATTGATATAGAATTCTTTTCTATTCCAACCCTATTTCAAACTCATGTGTGTAAAGAGGAGATAGGCTAGGCGCTTGTGTAGTGAACTTACACGTGGAAAACGGAGGAAGAACAAAATGAGCGTCTTGCTTACCTCACGTGACGATAGATGGAGATTAATAGATGTTAGATGATAGATGTTTATTATCTTATGTATCGTACATATTGTCCCACTCGCCAGTTCGTCCAAGATGTGCAGCTTTGTCCCTCTCATCACTCTTCATCGCTTTTTGTCGCTCGTGGTATACACGTAATGTACTTGCATATTCATCTTTTGTAACAAGCCCATACTGGAATGCTAACTTAATTGCATCTAAAGGTTCCTCGTTTCCAGCCCTGGCTGCAAGTGTAAAGTGCTTGAATGCTCGATGAGGATTGTCTTCCCTATTCTCTAATAAGCCAAGACTAAACCTCGCTTCTATACAACCACTCATAACTGCAAGCTCATAGTAATGTTTGGCCTTCTTCGGGTCTCTCTCCACACCGATACCCTTATCATAGAAAATACCCAAGTTGTAGTATCCACCAGCACTTCCAAGCTCTCCAGCCTTTAGACATAGTGTGATAGCCTTTTGATGGTCTTCTGTTAATCCTCTTAATCCGTGATCATAATATGATGCAAGTAAAAGGCAACCCTCACCATTTCCGTTATCCATTAAGTTCTTTGTTCTTTCTATTTCCTCTTCATCTGAACTTGGTGGTGGTGTTCTACAAAATGCACATAAATCCTTTCCTTCACTCATTCTCATAGCATAAATACAACCGTTACATATCTTCTTGCCACAACATGATTCAAGAGTAGTTTGATCATCGGATGGTAAAGGTAACATGCAGATTGGACATTCAGCTGGTTCGACCTCTTTGAACAACTGCTCATCGTATAGTTCAGCGACTCGTTTCTCACATGCCTTTTTATGCTTCGTTCTGTGCTTCTTTTTACATGCCGCATTGCAATACTTTACCGATTTACATTTGTTGCATGTGTTCATATTATTGCTATTGCCTTCCTTACCGCATGAGGCACACATAGACGTATCACTCAGGATATCAACCTTATTGATACCGTCGGTAATAGCATCAACTTCATTATTTAGCTTACATGATGTGCACTCTTCTTTGTTTGATGTCAGTGTGGAACCATGCTGATTATTATCGGGGGTACTCATATTTATATAATTAACCAATCCCAAATGTATTTTATTATAAGACGTATATTATGATATCTGTAGCATTGCAATATTGGTATATGATGTGCTCAAAATTTGCAACTTCTTTTTGCTATGTGTTATGGTTATTAGTAACGCCGCCAGTATATCCCTACAGTACAACAATGAATATGTAGTATGTACTTATCGTGATTACGACCGTCGATATATCTTTAATACTAATCTAAAGGTAGCATTTGCCTCTTGCTTCCTCACCACCCGCTCGCATTCAAAAGTACCCACATTTTCAATAGCGATCTAACGATAGTACCGTTTGGCGATGAAGATTCTTCATTCGGACACTCGACAGCCAATAATTAGGAGACATGAGTGCGATCTACTGACGTAGGCTAACTCAACACCGGCATCGTATGTGCATTGTCACTTCCTCCATTCCTTGCGGAAGTAGGTAAAGTATTATTGACATATATAATCTCCTTTTCAATACCAAAAGAGAACTGATTTTATACCATCATTGTTCCCCCCTCCCGACGACACATTGCAAACAATAAGGAACAATACCTCCTACGCATTTATTAGAATAAACAATCATGGTTAGAATGTAAGTTTATATAGTATCACCCCCCTTTAAGAGGAGAGTCATTGCCTTGAGAATCTCATACGAGGCTCTCTTACGATCTTTGAAATATGAACATATCATATGCACTTTTATTCTATATAAGATTCATGTCATTATTTATCTTCTGATGTGCCCCATGCGTCATCTAAACGTCTTCTTATATACCATTCATATTTTACAGCTCACCAAAGAAAAAGCTAACCAAGAAGGAGAAGATTATGATGTTGCAACCAGTTCGTGGTGTTAACGAGCAGTCGCCTGCTTCTGCTACGGCATCGACTGCAACTGCAACAACACTGACTGCAGTTGCAAATAGTCCCAAGTTGAATACTCATCGACAGCAACCTGATCGATTGGCGCCGCCGAAGTCATTTACTAAACGGTAAGTGTACATATATCATGTGAACATATCTATATCATATATCTTATATGTTTCTCACTTCTCATTGCAATACACATGTAGTGAAACTTCAAAATCAAACTTAGCAGCACTTGACGACGACAATGAGCAGGCATCATCCACACCACCAACATCAGGATGCTGTGCCGAAACCATGCATAAGATTAGTTTCCTCTCCGAAATGATATTAGGATTTGATTTAATCTTTGTATTCATCTTTTCATCGGCATTAACTTATGGTGTTAATTATGTGGGTAGTGAAAGTAATAAATGGTTATCATATTTAACGGCATCTTCATCAGCTGTGGGGACATTGGGTGCATTATTCTCATTTGCATTGGTGTTTAGAACTAATATATGTTATGCACGATGGTGGGAAGGACGGACATTATGGGGTGCCATTATTGTTAATAGTATACGTATCTGTCAACAGTCTAGACTTTGGATACATGATGAGTTATTGAATGATCGTGTTGATTGTTTAGCTATTACCTTTACTTTTGTTTGTAAGGCAATGTTACGTGGTCATTGTATTAGTGATGATGAGGAAGATGGTAAAGTATTGGTACGGAAGGGCGTGTTGGCACAGGAGGAGCTGGATGTCATTACTCAAGAGGCAGCCTGGCAGCCCTACTACTGTATTGATGCTCTTCGAGCAACTATTAATGAGGGTCTTGTTAAAACGGAACATAAGATATCATATGACGGACGGAAGAATGCAGCCCACACAGCCATGGAGGAAACCGTTGGGACTTTAGCCAATGCTATTGGAGGTTGTATCCGAGTTCGTTCGACTGGACTTCCCGTGGCTTACGACATTATTCTTAATAGTATTGGGTTCGTCTTCTTCACTGCCGCTACAATTGCATGGTCACCCGGAGCCAAGTACTACAATCCAATCTTGGTACTTGTCATTTACATTGCAATGAAGATGATCATTGGTGTGGGAAATGATATGGAAGACCCGTTCGGTCTTGATGAATCGGATCTTCCCCTTGAAAGTTTTTGTGCCACCATCGAGAGTCAGATCAATGCCATTGAAGAACGACGCCATGTGGTGAACTATGATCTGGCGTATGGTCCACGAAACGCTGTCGGGGAGTTTCTAGTCTCAGTGTCTAGAGCGTCTACTCCCTCAAGGCAGACAACTCCCGAGCCAGGAACAAAGTACGATGTTGAGCTAGGTCATCCAACGGAGAACGACCCACTCGTTCGACCTGGGAATCCCAGGTCATACCAGAATGGGGTTTGATTATTGATAGAAGATATGTGTTAGTTTTTAGGTGATAAGGGGTACTACAGGGTGAGAAATACGAAATAGGCATAGACTTGAGATTTGGAGGTTATGAGATCTGAAATGTCACGATATATTCAATTAGTTCTAATAAGATTTACTTAGGTTGTTATTTGAATAAGATGAAGGGTAGTAAGTACATCCTTTGGCATAAGATGCTACAAGCTAGCTCATCAGATCAGAAGTGGGGGCACTCCTTATTCCCTTTCGACTTGCGACACCTTCCATTTTCCATCGAGAGTATGACGTAGAAAGAGGATCGGATGGAATGTAGGTTTGGCATGTTATTTGAAGAACAGGTTCTATGTAGTTTTATTTTAGATAATCATTCCAGGTGCTAATCTTCAATCATGGTTTTGTTGCTGCTTTTCGTGTTGATATTGATATGGAATATGATCAATAATATCTGTAGTCATCACTGTATGCTGCTGCTTTGTCCCGTTGAATACTCTTAATCTCATCCAAGTATGCTTGATATGATCTTAAAGCTTGTGTATATTCTTCTTTCGTTGCACCTCCAATTGAATGGAGTTTTTGGATTGTTGCCAAAGAATCTTTATCTCCACCCTTGACTGCAATCATAAAGTGTTTGATAGCTCTATCCATATTGCCTGCCTCTTCTTCTATGCACCCAAGATTATCCCTTGCTATTACACACCCTTTCATAGCTGCTAACTCATAGTAACATATAGCCTTCTTTTTATCCACTTGTACACCTTCACCTTCATTATAACATGTACCAACATTGTTATAAGCCTGAGCACATCCTAGTTCTCCTGCCTGGTGCCATAACTCCACTGCCTTAGCACAATTTTGTGTAAACCCATATTCTCCATCAGCATAGTAGTTTCCCAAACTATAGATTGCCTCGGCATCTCCAGCTTCCACTCGTTTCTTCTCCTTTTCAATAATTTCCTCATCAGATTTAGGTACAGGAGTTCTGCAAAAAGGACAAAGACCAACCCCTCTATCTCTCATTTGTACAGCATGAATACATCCATTGCATATAACTTTCCCGCAACATATCATGTATGTGGTCCCCGATTCAAGTGTTGGCATTCGTAAGAAACAGATTGGACAATCTTCTTCTTGTGGTGGTTGTTTAAAGAGTGCTTCGTCATGCAACTCGATAGCACGCTTTTTACACTCTTTCTTGTGCAGAGGTCGATGAGCGATTTGACATTCTCTATTGCAATATTTCACCATCTTACATGCCGTGCACGTCTTTAAACTATTCGTATCATCTTCTCCTTTGCCACAATTGGCACATATATCCAACAACACCTCATTATTGTTCTTATCATCGGTAGTACTCATATTGTGTAACATATTATTCACCTCACATACACCATCATCAATTGATTTTGTTGATGCACCGTCATTGCAAATTTTGTTTGACGTGCTCATCATTATTGTTTGGTATCTCTACTACCGCCCGTCGGACTACTATCAGTTGGAAGAGCATTAACTTAATCTAATTCTATTATCGGTACAAGCAGATCTGACAATCTTCTTTCGGTGGAATCGTAAAGAGTGCCTCGTCATGCAATTCAGCTATACGTCTATCACACTGTTTTTTATGCTTCGATCGATGTTTCTTTTTACATGAGGCATTGCAATACTTTACCATCATACATTTGTTGCACGTATTTGTAACGTCACTGCCCTCCTTGCCACAATTGGCACATATATTAGATAAGAAACTATCTTTGCTATTATCCTTTTCTGTAGTACTCATATTCTGTAACAAACTATTCATCTCACATATACCATCATCATAATTTGATTTTGATGCACCGTCATTGCAATTTGTGCTCATTATTATTATGTTTGGTTTATACTACCGCCGGACTACTATCAGATAAGAGTGTTAATAAAATCTTAATCTAATCCTTATAATATCAGTACCAACGATAGATTATTATATGCCAGAAGCATCTCTAATATAATCAGCAGATGATTGCCCTCGTGTCGTGTACATTGAGTGTATGGAATAGAAACTTAGGTATCCTCCCGGCGCCCTCGCGCCCTGCCCTACTGAAAAAAAATGAAATTTGTCAGAAGAAGAACAATCATCTCATCGCACATACTTCCTCTTCAATGGCCAACAGCATACTACGCTCAATTGCTGTATACTATCCCTATCAATATCGCTGTATATCTTCTTCTTTATCTGTACTACAACATACCGCTTTTCTACCGATCTATTGCAAAGGATACCAATCATTCAACAGATTACAATCTCTCCCCTTTTTTTCATTACCTCGTCATCCATCTAATAATATGAAGTTATACCACCTATCGGCATTGTTATCTTTGTCGACGTCTTCTAATGTTTCTGCATTTCAAGTCAACAAACCACTACCGTCTTCGGCGTCAAGAAATTATGCACAAAAGCATTATGGACACAGTATCCTACAATTGCAACAGAGGAGTTATTCATCATCAATACATCAATTAAGATCAGCTGCAGCTGAATCGGTAGCAGAGCTAGATATACCAACAGACTTAACAAAATCTACAAATATTAATGAGAATACAATAACCGAGGCAGAAGGTAAAGTACTCTCCTACCAAACTCTTCCATCAACATCTGCATCATTTGCGGTAGTTAAATTAATTGAAGAAGAATTATACATACCACAAACATTAACAGCGGTAGGAGTCGGTGTAGCTGGTGATAATGATAATGGTAGTGTCCCATTAATCAATAGTCCTAATGAAAGTTATGAAAGTTTAGGATTGAAGAATAATCAAGATATTCATTCAGATGAGAGTGATAAAGTTGAATTGGCGAATGCATTATTTGGCAAGAGTACACCTGCAAAGAATGATTTGGGTATTCAACAGAAGAAGAAGGGTGCAATGGCTGATGGAGACTTGACAGGACGTACAGTAACATTCTCAAATTCGGCAACTGGATTAGTTGTAGCGCATCGTCATCCTATTGCATTTGTATTAATTGATTCAGATTCTTCTTTAAATGATGATGACGCCACTGATACAGAATGCACTGTGTCAACAAAATTGGTATCAATTAATCCATCATCTATACCAAATGGTAGTGTTGTTGATTATTTAGGTCGTCATGTCTCGGTATTGAATGATGGTAGTGTTGGTCGTTCATTACCCAAGGCAACATCATCATCATCTTCTTCTTCTGGAATTGACGGAATTTCACTATCAATCGATACAAACAATATGAATACACCACCCGCAGATTCAAATCAACGTCCTATATTTGTACAAATACCCAAAATCAGTGATATTGGATTGATAGATTCACCATTGGTTACTGGTATTACAGCCATTGATGCCTTAACACCCATTGGGAAAGGACAAAACATGTTAGTTATTGGTGAAGAGGATAAAGAAGAAGATAGTGGAAAGGGAGTGAATAAACGAAAATGGATGATCAACTTAATGAGGAATGTTGTTAATAATTACAAGTACAAGGTAGAGTCAGGTGTATCGTCAACAGAAGAGAAGAGTATTCGATGTTTTTATGGTTTTACATCTGGGAAAAATGAGGTCCGATCGAGTGTATTGAACAACATTAAAGAGGCGGACATTCAGGATGATATTGTAACTGTGGTTTCAAATCATGATTCGTCGAAAAGTCAAGATGGAGATGATGAGATTAGTGCCACTATGGAAGCTTCAGAGGCTGTAGCAGTTGCCGCCGCGACTTGTACACTTGGTGAACACCACGCTCTGACTACAGGAGGGGATTCTGTTGTTATCATTGATGATATCAACCTTCATAAGTCACTGTGGGATATCACAACAAGAGAACTAGTCAAGGTGTATGGCGTCAATTCAGTAGTAGAGGCGGACTTGCAGGGTGGTAGTAGTTCAGAAATGAGAGGATTCTTCTCAAGTTTGATACAGCGTGCTGCTCGATTTAAGGCTAATAAGGGTGGAGGAAGTGTTACACTTGTTTTATTATCAACTCTTCCCAATCCTGAGGAGGAGGGAGAAGATAATAGTGGTGAAGATGAGGTAACTTTCGAAGCATCCGACTTTGATGGCATGGCCGATAAGATCAAGATGAGAATTGATATGCTCATCAAAGCCAAAGTTCCTCTAACACCCACAAATCTGCGCAAGATTAATCTACCGGTGCCTAAACCATCTGAGACTGAAAATGCCAAACGATTGGCAATTCAACATATTGAAGACTTAATCTCAATGTCCGATGGGCAAGTGTGGCTTGATGAGGCTCTAGCTCAACAAGGTCGCAGTCCACCACTTGATCCCTCACGAAGTATGACAAGAGTTGGTATCGGTGCTGACACTCGTAATTGTCGAGCTGATGCTCCTGCCTTAAGAAGTGTCGTAGGCAGTCTTCGGTTTGAGTTCCAGCAAGCGTTGGATGTAATGGACTCGTCCCTGTCTACTTCTACATTACCAGGCGCATCGATAGAGGGAGATGTTAGACAAGTGCAACGACGAGATGCCTATTTACTTGCCATGAATCAACGTACGGATGAGGCAAGAAAACTATCCGAGGAGTGTGTAGCACTTTTAGCTGCTAGCCAGGGATATCTAGATGGTCAAACTACCATGGGAGGTTTGATGGCACATGTAGAAAAAGAAGTTCCACAGATTGTAAAGTCGATAGATACAACGCTTGATCTGAGTCAAGAAGAGAGAAACACGTTGGAGGGGGCTATCAAAGGATACTTTGCATAAGCCAAAGAAATACAAGGTCGTTAAGTTAAGTTAGGGTTATTCCAAGTATGGTATGAGCGCATATACTGGGTATTATCAAATAGATTAAGTAGATGACCCACCTCCCTTGTATGTAGACTAGTCTACATATATAATGAATGTTCATGTATCAAAATTCAAATTTAGACTTATCTAACTTCCATCTGGTTTGCCACTAATCCTCCTTCGACTGCAATCCTCCTTGGCAAACAAGAACCTCATCCATAAGTGCTTCAGTTCCACAACAAAAGTTGTGTACATCTGAACACTCACCACATATATATTATTACATACCCATCATCCATCACTTCATTCCATCGTCTCACTTAAGTTTAAGCCTTGGAGTTGGTTTCACCATCTACTTAATCCAACATTAAGCTATCAATATCCACTCTATTCCTCGTCGTAGTCGTATCCAGGTTCCATTATAGTAATAGTTGGCACATCAAACGGAAGAACAAATGTATCAATTAATATTGCGTCTTCAGTACCAAGATTTGCAGCGCTCATTGGAGTATTAGGTGGCATATAATAGCAGGTGCCTGCTGGGAAAATGCCATTTGGTTCGCCTTCAACAAAGTCGGTGATTGTTCCTTCAAGTACACAGGTGTGACCACCATATTCATGTACATGTATTGCAACTCTAGTTCCTGCAAGTCGTGTGCCTCTGATTACTACCAAACGGTTGCCATCGCCTTGTGTTGTATCGAGCATGGTTTCGGTGTTTACCAATGGTTGTAGTTTACCTGGAGGAGTTTCTCCATTTATTTTAGTAATTGGATATTCCCAAGTTATCTTGTGGCTTTGTCCGTCGTCCAAAGTTGAAGCTGCGGCTTCACATGTATCAAGTTTTGCCTGTACGTCAGAACACGACGAAGTGAACAACAAGGACGTGTCATCTTCTGCCTTTTGAGTTTTAGATTTACTACCCAAAGCCTTGCTACTCTTTGTTGCCTTATTGCTCGGTGTCGATACAGCCTTGCTACTCTTTGCAAAGAGACGATGTTTTAGATTTAGACTTAGACGGTTGTTACTGTCATTGTCATTGTCATTGTCACCGCCAGCGTAGACAACGACTACAATGAAACTACAAAGTAGTATGTTATTGAGGTTCATGGTTAATTGCTTTAGACAGAAATGAAAAGAATATTTAGTGACTTAAGCTACTAGTACTAGATGAGACTAGATGGAGTAGAGGTGGACGGTTAGGCATCGAATGTGAGAACCCCTCGAAAACATGATCGATTGGTTTCTAAAGATACCGTTAGGATGTAATGACCTTCAAATACGAAAAGACACTCCGAACCCCCTTATCATTTTAATGCGACCTGTGGTGAGCTAGAAAAGGAGAGAGACACTTCAAAACACGTTGGAGGGGGCTATCAAAGGATACTTTGCTTAAGGCAAGATGTAGAAGGGACATAAGAAAAGATAGTGTAAAGTAGGTATGATCAAAAGTTAGTTGGTTTATACTAGTACAGAGTTAATGTTTAAATTTACATTCCAATTTCACATCATAAGTAGTACAGACAAGACTATTGATGCAAAAGACAAGAAGAGTATTATTTGATTGCAATCCCCACTTGCTGCTGATACCTCCATCGTTGGTAATGCACTGATAGTAGGAGGTAATGTTCCAATCGAAGGGGAAGTAGCCTGTTTCTGTATCCTACTCTCTATAGGGCTATAATTCCAGTTCAGACTAGGAGCTGTCGAAATTGATGGTGTGTATGTCGGCGATTGAATCACAGATGGAGCTGATGTGGTTGGTTGACTTGAAGGCTCGGGAGTTGATATCAGTGTGAATGCAACACGAGTAGGAACTTGTGTCCGTCTCCTAGAAGGTGCAAGGCTTGGGGATATAGAAGGTGTCTCGCTAGATTGAAGACTTGGAATTGAGCTTGGCGATTCACTTGATGCTCTGCTTGTCGAGCTTATTGATGGCTGAGTAGAAGGTGCATTTGATGGCTGACTAGATGAATGTTCATCATTCATTGAAGGTGCTTTGGATACAGATGATGGCTTGGATGTTGGTGCTGAACTTATAATAATATCGTCGTCATCTTCAAATGCAGATGGCATGCTCATACTCATGCTCATACTCATGATCCAATCATCAGCGAGAGCCCAATCAAAGTCGTCGTCCTCAACAACAATTGTCGGAGATACAGAAACAGGTGCACAACCACCAGTCGATAACCGTCTCCTACCACCGCTACACATTGAGGTTGGCTTGGGAGTGGGAGGAGTCAGAGGTGTACAGCCACCAGTCGATAAACGCCTTCTGCCATTGCCACACATTGTTGAACTTGATGTTGGTTCAGAAGACGGTTGTTGTGACAAGGATGGCATGCTCATGCTCATGCTCATACTCATTATCCAATCGTCGTCCAAAGCCCAATCAAAATCGTCCTCAACTATTGTTGGGGGTGCAGTCACAGGCATTACAGTTGGATTCAAAGTGCTTGGACTGAGAGAAGGAACCATTGTTGGAAATGAGGTCGTCGTTTGCATTGAAGGCGCCAGTGTTGGAAATGAGGTTGTAGGTTGCATCGATGGACTTGTTGTGGGGAATGAGGTGGAAGGTTGAGCACTTGTCTGGCCTGATGACGGCTGCATACTGGGTTGATATGATGGTTGTGAGGAAGGTCGACTCGTTGATTGAGATGACGGCTGACTCGATGGCTGTGATGAAGGCTGTATACTGGGCTGACCAGATGGTTGTGAGGAAGGTTGACTAGACGGTTGTGCCGAGGGCTCACTCGATGACTGAATCGAAGGCTGACTAGATGGCTGAGAACTCGGCTGCGAGGAAGGTTGGCTCGAAGGCTGGCTCGAAGGTTGTGACGAAGGCTGAGATGACGGCTGACTAGACGGCTGTGTGGATGGTTGAGATGAGGGTTGACTTGTTGGCTGACTCGAAGGCTGACTAGATGGCTGTGAAGAGGGTTGACTCGATGGTTGACTCGATGGTTGACTCGAAGGCTGACTAGATGGTTGTGATGACGGCTGTGTCGACGGCTGACTCGATGGTTGAGAGGAGGGCTCACTCGAAGGTTGACTAGATGGTTCAGACGATGGTGCTTCAGACGGCGATTGGCTTGGTATTGATGAAGGTGATGTTGTTGGCTGCATGGAAGGAGACAATGTTGGACTTGCGGTTAAAGGAATGGTTGTAACTTCCATACTGTTCATATTTGGTCCACTAGTAGCGCCAGTGATTCGAATCGTGTTACTGAAACCAGAGATGCAATCCACTTCGACAGGTACTGCATTAGCCCAGATTTCCCACGATCCAGTGGGTGGGAACTCCAATTGAATTCCAACTTGATGCACTCCATTTACACTAACATCACAAAGACGAGTCCAAGTTCCTCCATTGGCATAATTTATTCTCAATGAGCAGACACCTCCCTGATCTCCATTTATATTGGTAAACTCAAGATAAGTACCCGAACCTCCATAGTCCACAAAACCTGAACCGGTATATCCTGGATGGTTAGTCGAAAAATTAACACCATCATTTGCTGTAATGTAATCTTCTGCTTCATATAATGTTACAGTCTGACCAGGTCCTGCCGTGGGCTTGCTTGTTAAAGGATGAGTCGGTAATGGTGTCGGCAATGGTGTTGGATGAGGAGTCGGGTTAGGTGTTGGTGGAGGTGTCGTCTTCTTGAGCTTTCTGAAGTCGTGATCTTTCTTGTTACTTGATGCTCCCTTGTTTGGGTTTATATTATAATGCGTATGATGATTGAATACCGATTGATTCGAGCTAGCCGAAATTCCGCAACATAATAATAGTAATAAAGATGATACAAGTGTTCGTTGTTGATTGTTCATTAATAAGCGTTGTTGATCGATGATATTAAGTGGGTAGTGTTGATATAAAGTATTGAAGGAGCTTTGCAATTATTATGTCGTCGAGAATAAGCGACGATGATGATGTGGTATTTCATGTCTTGTTCCCACTTGCTTTTTTGTTACTTTTGATTCCTGGAAATCTTTTACTAAAAGCTTTTCCTTTTTCTTTTTTCTGCATTTTGTTCCCTTTGTTTGTATTTATTGTGATTTTGATCTCAACTTTCGAGACAGTTTTTAGCCTTTTTGAGTCGCAGTAGTCAGTCTAACCTGATCTTCCAATTCTATAAACATAACCCTCGATAGTCTGCCCATCATTACGCTGAGGTAACAAGAATGTTCCTGGCATGAGATAGATCATCTGGACAGGTACTAGTGACTGCATTCCGTTTGGATATTGAAGTGTTCGGGTAAAGCACTCATATGTTTGAGCTGCCAGAGTGGGTAGGGAGATAATACGTATTGACAGCTATCATTCTGTTACCCTGAATTGTTTGCTGGGCCTGGTATAACCTTAGCGGTTGTAGATTAGAAGGCACCTCTCGATTTAACGGTGTTACCGGGATGTAGTGCATATCATGACAATTCCCATACCATATATTTTAACCATATCTTACTCATCTTCATATCAAGAAAAAGTAGTGTTTCCTCAGTAGATATATACCGACCGTTAACGCTATAACCATTGAGAAGCATATTGAATTAATGATATCTGTATTGAAGAGAGCCCAGGTAGAGGCGTCAAAACCAACTATTAATGCATCCCCAACTAATCTGGCCACCGCCGATACAAGTAATGTAATGAAAGCATTATCAATGGTATACTTTTTCATCTGTCTAGGACACACTTGAGATTTAGACATGAGAGATAGAGCAAGTGATTGCAGTACCACAATACTGCAAAAGACAGTACCAAAACTAAGGACATATTGAGCACTTCCAAAGATACCGTCATAGTAGTATATTTTCGTGGATGAATCCTTTGAGAGAGTACCCTTGACAAGAGATATGAAGAAGTAGATTATAGACTCATAATTCACCATGAATATCAATCCATATCTTGCAATCTCCAAGGCAACCTTCATTGTCCCACGTTCGGTAAAGTTCCGTTGCGATGCCAAAGATAAATTCATAGGGAGGATTGTGGTTGTAATTAATGCCATGAACAGACCAGACCTGAAGGGGTAAAGTAGATAATTGAATGTTAGGAAAGCATATGATAGAGCTTAAGTCGAGTATACATCTGATATCAGACTTACTTAGCACCAGACCAATCAAAGTAACTTGATGCTATTGTACTACAGGAAGCCAAGAGTATTTCACTTGTCATCTTGGCAATGAATAGTAAAGCAATAGTGGTGGGGCATGCAACATTTGAGAGCAATAACCGTTTGATATCTGTGACGCTCTCCATGTATGTGTGTTGAGACTGGCCATGTCTGGATGGTTTGCGTGACATTGTTTGCAACTTGTCAAATGTATCATTACCTATTTCATCTGGCACTGTTTGTGATAAGTTCCTGCCTTGGTCTTCTGAATCTGAGTCAAAGTCCTCCTCTTGTATATCGGACTGAGTAGATTTAGGCCGTTTCCTTCTCTTCTTGGGTATGTCATACATGAGTGTCAATCCAACCACAAGACCAAACCATAACAACGAGACAAAGTATCCTAGACTCTGTAAAGAGAATAATCGATGATGCTGATCAAACGATTGGTCAACCTCGGAAGCTGTCAGAAGGGTGTCGCTATTGCCATCGTCTACTGCAATATCTGTAAGTGAACCCAAAACTAAGGAGAGTGGAATTGTGATCATACTCTTTTTTGCCAATCTTGCTCCCTCAGTGTTTATAGTTTCTTGCGGCACAGCCTTAGATAAGAGCTGTTTATTCAGCACCTCAGCGCATCCTAATCCGATTAGAAATCTTCCTCCAAGTGCCATCATTAACGACGACTTTGTCAGTGAATATGAATACAAAATGTTTCCACTCATTGCAAATAAGCTGATGAGGGTATGAAGGTGAGATGATAAGATTATATCTCAATCGTTAAACAATCCAAACAAGTCATTAATCTTACCTGCTGAGAATCAATGGAAGCCGGAAATCGGAAAGATCTAGTCTTCTTCTAATAAATGATCTGGGTTTTGAAGTAATTACCACATGTATAAAAGATGAAACGATTGCACCAATGTTGGCCATGCCTATTAAAGCTGCGGTAGAGCTCCTTGAGCCGAGGGATGCAGCAAAGATATGAGCAGTAGGTATAGCAACATAATAATTCCCCAAATACAACATCATCGACGCAGCGTTAAGACGAAGTATGTTTTGGTATGCCATATCTCTTGTACTCTGATGGCCATCATTATCATCTCCAGTAGCCTTGGGATTAATAGACATACAAGCCGCCACCTGACGCCGGAAACGAGTTCTATTTGATGCCAAATCGTAGCCTGTAGCAGCAGCTGCAAGCGAGGCGACCATGACACCTCCAATACCATCTGCTTTGTCTTGACCAATAAGACTGGCATAAACAGTTTCCATATCTAATGTATACGCCGCGTCAGGTTGGTATGAACATAGAAAATTGAGTGTCTCGGAAGAGTATCCATCTAACCCATCACCAACAATTGAATGACCGATACTAATCATTAATAACCTTGATGAATGATGCTCGAACGTATCGGACTTGAATCTCGCTGCTTCTCTTAGACCGTATATAGAAGTCACTACAAACTGGAGCCTTGTTAAAGCAGTGTTTGATGATGTAGAATTATCATCGTTGTTGTTCTGACCCTCTTCAGAGGCAACTGTTGATTCATCGTCTCCACGGAAGCAATGTCCACTTATTTGATATGCCCCTGCTTCTTTCAATCGACTTTTTGCAAATGATTGATGCCTAGGAGAAGGCAAGTCTGCTATGCCTGAGTCTCTCTTTACAAACCCTAATCCTCCTAGTAGAGCCGATCGACTTTGAGATGCTTCGAAATCGGTCAAGGCAATAGCCAAAGAGGATGATACTGTTTGCATTGTTGCCGAGTTGGCAATGTGTTGTATCTTTGTATCAAACACACCAGTGGCATATCCCGCACCACTTTGATTAGAAAGTGTGCCTCCAAATCCAGACTTTTGTCTATTTTCGGTAGAGAGTCTTTGGTAGTACCCACCGAGCATCCTATTTGATAATAAACGGTCGTGCTTTGCACAAATCTTTCTCACTGCAATTATGTTAATGCACTATTCATTGACAGAAGATGAATAACATGAGATAAGTTGACTTATCCATAGCTAGCCGTATCCTAAACGATAACCGAAGGAGAAGAACAAGCACAAAAACTTACAATATATTTGAGCAGATGGAGTAGTTCAACACCCACTGCAGTATACGCATCAGCTTCATCAACTGCCGAGAGTAAAGAGAAGTCTTCACCAAGAAAGTCTGCCTTGACGAACATTGGACGGCTAATCCTCAGACGATCTCTGAGCATTATTTGTTTCTTAGTTTCATCCTTTGAGGAATCACTCTTCCGTATGTTTCTAGTACCCTTCAAGTCGCCCTGATCTGACATTATTGAAGTAGAAGAATCCTCACTAATAACTCCAGATTCTCCCCCATCACTATCCGATGAAGACAGTTGATGCATACCGCCATCAGCTAGAGCAGGGTGTGTCCTCCTCATCTCTTCTTGTCCATCTTCGTAAGATGAATACCTTAAACTTCCAATGGTATCAGACAGCTCTCCCAATCTGCTATTTGCAAAGAGGATTACTTTCTCTACTTCAGCTCTTAATAAGCCACGGAACCGTTCAGTGATGGCTGCAGCTCGAACATGTGAACGACGTAAATGCTCTGGTATACGCTCCCTTCGATTCCGAAGCTTGATACGAGCAGCTCGTTTTCGTTTAGACGCTCTTTTCTGTCTTGATGTTGAACTACGATTAGTCCGAATACTCTTGAACGAAGAGGTTCTGCTTCGAGATGATAATCCATAGTTGGATGTCGACGACGACTGCTTCCTCCCTCCAATCAACTGACGACGTGAATCCGGACTTCCGAAAAGGAATCCAATAATGAACTTACCCCCGCTAGTCTTTCTCGCAGAATTTAGTGATGGTCGCTTAATTTCCAAAGCTGCTTCGGAATCCTGTTGATGTGAAGGTTGATGATTCCGACGAGATGCTTTAGTAGGTGAACGTACAGAGAAGTACCCATCCTTGCTACCACCGCCGTAAAAGTTGATCATGTTGGATGACTCACGTCCTTCACCTTCGCCGCCTCCATCATAGTCCTCACTCTGTTCTAAAGTTCTCTGATATGTTGATGATGGATAGTCTACTTCCTCATTATTTGGAGTTGATGGATATTCATCATCGTTGTTCTGAAATGAGTAGAACTGAGACATGCCAAAGTTCGGTGGAGGCGTTTTACTGGGAGAAGAGGGATGGAGTAGTTGACTTGATTCTGTTGGTATCATCTTTAGTGAGACACCGAACCCAAGTTTAGATACTTGGGTAGTATTATCGTTCTCATCTTTCAATTTGTCTGATATTTTTGTCATCGAAGGTGTCATACGTGATATTGGTTCCACGGGCGTCTCTGGCATTGAACTGAGACTACCCAAAGCCGTGGCCTGGACAGGAACAGTAAAGTCTGGATTGGAATTAGATGTGTTGAATTGAGACTGCGATGGAGTTCTTGGAAGAGGTGACTTTAACCCATCTGCATCTTCGACAGACAAGGCATCATCTGTTAGGTTGGGAGGAGACGGTGATTGTCTATCAACTTGATGCAATGGTAGATTATCTGGCATCTCGTTAGACTTGGTACTCTTGTGAAATGTCTCTGAGAAGTGTGTGTATTGATGAGGTGCTGACAAATCCTCAGTCATAGAACCAAACGTCGACATCTTTGCTATTGGAGACGAACCCAAGCTTTGATTAGACTCTTTGCGTTTTAATGTCAATAGAGGATCATTTTCTGGATTCATTTGCTGCTGTTGTTGCTTTCCCTTTGATAGTAAACCAGGAATAAAGTCCTGGGAAGATGTGCGTTATCACAGTTTACGATGACGAAAGAGAGGAGATTATAACATATTAGTGAATATGATATGCAAGGGCAATCAATAAAAGCAAACTAAGGTCAAATAAAACAGCGAAGTCGTCGAGACTTTATACGAACACACGAATTCATATCATAAAACAATACTAACGCGGACTTTCCAGCCAGCCCTGCCTTTCTGAGGGTGAACCAGCAATCATCATATTGGAGCTATCGCCAACATTTTGGGAATAATCCAATCCCCTTCTTTGTGCAGCAGTTGCAAATGTTTCGTATCCGGTACCACTGTTATTCCCTTGATATCCAGTCTCTAATACACCCGGACTGTCACTAAACTGTACTTTATGTCCTCGTTGATTAGTTGGCGAACTCTGAGAGTTGGGCGTGTTTAATAAACCAGAGGACAGTGTTGATTCAAACAATGAATCTCCTCCATCTTTTTGTCTATCCCGTCCAGATGGTGAGTTGCAACTTATCGTATCTTCAGCCATAGACTTTTCAGATCCAGGTGTGAGCTTTTTAGACCGCTCCTCATCGATTATAGATCTTTCCTTTAAATCCAAGCCTTCAATATTCTCTTCATTACTACTGCCCAAATTATCATTAAATGGTTCGCCAGATTCTTCATTCTTATAACCATAATGCTCCTCTTCATCATCCTCACCACGAATACTATCCTCTTCTTCTTCCTCGTCTTCCCAAACAGACTCATCATCGTCATCATATCCATATGCAGCCTCTTCATCACTAACTAAAAACAACTCATCTCTATAATCAGTAACACCGTTTTCACGCCATCCACCTTTATCGAGCTTTACATCCTTTTTGCGTTTACCTCTTGTATTTAACTGCTGATCTGAATAATCAAAGTATTCATCTGTATCTTGATTTGATACCCAACCATTATTATTGTTCTGTTCTATATCATCACTATTATTGTTCATGAAACTAGTTATACGACGTGGATATCTTCTACGTCTTCCTCTAGTACGTCGTTTTTGTTTATGATAATAGTAAGATGAGCTTCTATTACCAGTAACAATTGCAGTAGTAGTGCGTACTGCGTTATGCCATAAACCTTTCAAACCTGTATTATTACTTCTAGATGAATCATCTAATAACATATCATCTATCTCTTCTGATGCACCTATACTAATACTGTTTATATCATTCTCATCTTCACTACTTTGTAATATACCACCTGTATTAGTATTGTTGTTATTATCAATAGCAGTTGATTGTTTCCAATCCTCTTCTTCATAGACTGTTTCTATTTGTGTTAGTAGTAACCGTAGGGAGTGATAATCTAGATATGCGTCCTCCCAGCCTCGACGGCGAGACATACGTAAAGAGCTACCAAAACCAACCATAATATATGAAACTCAATCAAAGAAGTATCATATATTGCCAGTAACTTTGCAAACTATTAGTATCCTTCTAGGTATCCTAATACTAGCACACTCTCCTTATATACACGCCTATTAAGATAGCCCCGTAACCTTTCAGGTTTAATATATGTTCTCACAAACAACTATTGCAAACAATACAAAGAGATAAATGATAATACAATAAGCACCCTCGGTCTAGGATACCGGGACTATTTTCCCTTTACTAAAAAAAAGCTTAGTAACATCAACGCGTAGTAGGCCAAACTTTGCCGTCGTCTACCGCCGCTTCTATCCAATATCCGAGATTATCCTACCACACACGCCTCCATATGAGCCATATGAATCGATAGATTCACCGGTATTCAGACTCTAGGCTGTATTCGCGCATAACTTATTGCAATTTGCAAATAATAATGATGTGATCACATCAGATTAATAACTAGGTATTGACATCAATCGGTGCTACCAACCCTCCGATATAATGTGGCAACATCTATCATTAAATATATTATGTTAGCTCTATACTATAAACGGTGGCGGCGGGAAAACACGATGACACGATGACACTATCTCTTTTCTATTCGATAGATATTACATCAGTATGGAATTCAATCGTCGAGTGTTAAGTGAGCAGGATAATAGTGGATAATAGAGATTCACAGTGTTGTTTCATGTCAATTCGTAGATGAACGACGGTAGAAGAGGATAGAGATATCATACCACGAACAATCGAGGGTATTTGGAATGAGTAGAGCGAATCTTTACCGGCTTAGTGGCAGTTTATCCTTGGCCGTAGTATGAAGGGCAGGGTTGTTATTGTTCGCTGATAGGTAAAGGTGTACTGCTCATAGACGAATATCAAGGTGTACTGCTCATAAGATGAATATCATCTAGTAGAGATCATAATTCTAATCCATATGATACAAACACACAACCTTTACTACAATGGATAAAGTTTCTTCTCAGTCTCAAACTAAATCAAAGCGGAAGCCGTGGTATTCTCCTCAGAGAAACAAAACTCCTAAGAAGACTGCTAACGCTACAACACCAAAAGACAACAGAAAGAAAGCTCAAAAGTACAAAGAAGACACGGCATGTATCTGTGATAATAAAGAATGTGATCTGATAATGCAAAAGCTTATGAAGTTAGATAAGAACATGCATATTTATTTTGATGTGCCTAAACCCCCAGCTCCAGAGAATACTAACAGAAAGACAAAGATGAAACCCCAACAGAAACGCAACAGAAAAGCTTAGGAGGGTTCTGGGTAACAATTATTTGTCTCTAATGTATCGACCTAGTGTCACAGACTCTACCAATTGAAATATGCCAATCGCTTGAAGAAGTACATAACCAACAATCTTAATTGTTCTAATAGCAATAAATTTGCATGGATTTATAGACGTGATATGATATGCAGTATGGCAATACCAAATGAGGCTACATAGTGGAAATTTGTACTTTTGTGATTCCTTGTCATTAAATAATGAACATGCACCCCCTTGCTTATCCTTGGCTGTTATCATTATCGCTGCTACCCAAACTACTCCTTATTGAACGTTCGGATATTGTTGATAGCTGACGCTTCTGTTCCTTAGGATGTGGTATCAAGAGCAAAAACGTCGTACCAATCAAAGTGCAAACTCCGGAAACCAAAGCTGCAAGATTATATCCTGATATTTCCACTAACATCCCTGCAATTGGAGGTCCAAAAAGGTATCCCGGAAACTTGAACATGTTTGTAATACCATTCAATGCTAGGATATGCCCAGATGCATCATCTCCGTAAGCATCAGCCAAGATGATAATCGGCATTGAAGATACCGTACAACAAAAGTAGCCATACCAAAAAGCAACAGCTGATAGAGTTGATACCGTTGTGCAGTGTGGCCACAGGAAGAATAGAAGTGATAGACTGTAGAATGCAATTGTAAAGAGTCTTCGAGCTCCAACTGTATCTGCCACTGCCCCGAGTGTCAAATTTGAGAGGAAGTCTCCAACTCCGAATATAACGAGTGCATGTCCAGCCATCTGTGAAGACATACCAAGACTCGACATGTAACCGGGTAAAAGTATTTGCATTACCAAGAAGGGAAAGCAAGCAACCAAGGTGAATGCATTCAACCATACATTCGTGCTTGACAATGTTACTTCTCCCAATGAAAACTCATAATCATCCAATCCTTCTCCAAGAAGAGATCTGAGACTTTCATTGGCTATCCCAGCAAACGATAGTCTACCCAAATGTGCTCGGAGATTAGTAGTTCCATCATCATTATCATTATGAAAGTCTGATAGCTGAAGTAATGGTGTCTGGCCTATTGCTTGAAACGATCCAAGTTTAGTTGATCTTCTTCTCGCTTCACGCTTTATGATGGATTGTCGAGTATGTCCAGTAGCGTTCCGCATCTGTTCCAATGCAATAGCACTTGATCTTCTCCGTCGCTGTCGTATGGTGTTACTCTTTTCAGGGCTTCTTTCTTCTAATAGTTTTGTTATATCACTTGTTGGTTTTGCAGGTTGTATTGTACTGTTCTTTAATCTACTTGCCAAATCAAGAGTACCATATGACTTCTTATCTCCTTCTTCTAATGTCTCTGTAAAATCACTAGTTCCCTTTTCGTATTGTTCAACTTCTCCTGGTAGAGGAAGTCTCATCGATATCGAAGCTATTGCACACAAGGCAAAACTTAGACCTCCCATATATCTCATTGTAGGTCTCCACGGATCATCTATATTATCATACTTCTCTAACAGTTGTGCTGTTGCCCATGCAAAGAAAACATTACCCAAACCCTTAGACGATTGTAGGATTGAGTAGGGGAAATAATATAAAACGAATGAGCATATCATGTGAACAAACATATTATGAGAATGAGAACAATATACAAGTGCTATCATAAATAGTATTACCTGGCCACTCATTGCTAATAGCAACATTGTACCTCGAGCTGCTTCAAACCACAAAACACATATACCACCAGCCATGAATCCCTGAAAGAGGATGTTAAGTTGTTGGTCATTATACATAACTATAACTAATCAAGATACATAACATAACTAAACTGAATACTCACGCCAAGTCCTAAACCAATACCCATTAGAAAGGATCCAACTAATACACCGATGAATGTATATGCAATACTACTAACAAAGAAGCCAACCATCATGAATATACCCCCAACAAAGAATAACCATAGCAATTTGATATCGCCTTTATCCAACACATCTTGTGCAATACCACCAACTAACGAAGAAGAGAGTCCAGTAACGATTTGTATAGTACAATATAATGCTAATGTTCCACTTCCCGCTGATGGAAAAGTTATTGATAGTGGTTCTAAGTATAGTCCAGCTGAGTTGAATATGCCAATTGCACAAAAGTTTAGTAGAAATGTTGATATGAGGACGTAATATCCATGGTACACCATTTTTATGATAGATGAACTTATATGTTGTACGAAGGTGAGAGGTGGTTGTGATGTGTGATGTGAGGTGAGCGAGTTGCAAATATCCCAGTTAGTTATCAAAGACTCCCACAATCTCAATTGTTGTTTTGTGTTAGAGATTAGGCATATAGCATGTTGTTGCTCTGATACTCGTCAACTCCGTTTGTAAACTAACTGTAGTCATCTAGATTATATTAACAAAGAATTAGATTAGTTGACACTCTTTTAATTGGCGGCAGTATAGATACCAAAACAATATAATGAGCACGTCAAACAAAATTTGCAATGACGGTGCATCAAAATCAATGGATGGTGGTGTATGTGAGGTGAATAATATGTTACACAATATGAGTGCCACCGATGATGTTGATAATAATGAGGTATTGGGTATATGCGCTAATTGTGGTAAGGAGGGTACCAATCTCAACACATGTAACCGATGTAAGATGGTAAAGTATTGCAATGCCGCTTGCAAAAAGAAACATCGATCAAAGCATAAGAAAAAGTGTGATAGACGTATAGCTGAGTTGCATGACGAGAAACTCTTTAAACAACCACCACCACGAGAAGAAGATTGTCCGATATGTTTTCTACGTATGCCCTCTTTGATTTCGGGTAGTAAATATAAAACATGTTGTGGAAAAGTTATATGTAGTGGATGTATTCATGCTGTACAAATGAGAGATGGAGGAGTTGGTCTTTGTCCTTTTTGCAGAACTCCAGTACCCGAATCAGACGAGGAGATGATTGAAAGGGAGAAGAAAAGAGTGGAGGCTGGAGATGTCGAGGCAATATATAATATGGGTGTTTACTATGATCGAGGAGAATATAGTTTTGAACGTGACTATACCAAGGCATTAGAATTGTGGCAACAGGCAGGCGAACTTGGAAATACTCCAGCAATATACAATATTGGTCATTCATATGAGAGAGGAATTGGTGTAGACATTGATAAAGAGAAGGCCAAGCATTACTATGAGATAGCAGCTACGAGGGGAGATGAAATTGCAAGGCATAATCTTGGGTGCATGGAAGAAAAGGCAGGCAATATGGAAAGGGCCAAAAAGCACTGGATGATAGCAGTAAAGGATGGGAATAGTATTTCTTTGACAGCAATACAATCACTCCATTCATCCGGGGAAGCAACGAAAGAAGAATATACACAAGCCTTACGATCATATCAAGCATACTTGGGTGTGATTAAGAGTAGTCAGAGGGATGAAGCGGCTGCATTTGACGAGAGTGACAAATATTATTGATCATACATAAGTTATCATATCATACTTATCAACAATCAACTCGAAAAGCAGTCGTCAAGAATGTTTCTATAGAATAAGTATATCGGCTGCATAGTCAGAGAGGAACATATTCAATCCTCTAGCTTTATAAAATTAATTATCTCATTACAGGCGGCAAGGACCTCGCTCAAGACTACCCTTGCTTCTCAAACACGTCTACTCTTCTATCTCCTTTTTTCTTTTTAGAAGTTAGAAGGGTTCCGAGTTACATCTTCTTGTCTTTTATGTATCGACCTCAATATAAGGACACAAGACTCTACCAATTGAAATAAACTGTTGAAGAAGTAACCTACAAACTACAAACTTAATTATTCTTATATACCAATGCTCAGTCTAAAGGTAAGTGATAAGTCGTTATTAATTACCGGTAATTCCTTTCAGCATAATATCATTACTATACTGTCTAAACTGTATCCGGTATCCTTCACATCAAATTTTGTGATTGCATTGGATCTAACCTGATGCAATCATATTGCTTGGTTTGTTTGCTATATGAAATAGTATCATATTAGAACGCTTAACTATATATAGCTATTGCAGTGACTGTGGAGTTACGACGGTGTCAGATGAAGATGATAATATAGGTCATTGAAATGTCTCAATCGCTTTCAGATGATGAAGATGATGGTTCATCATTTTCAGATGATAATAATGATGCACCGTATAAAGATGAAGATGATGAAGATATCATGAATAAATGTAGAGAACAACTCCGAAGTTTGAAAAGTGATGTTATATCCACTAATAATGATAGTGCTATGGAAATTGATGATGATATGCCTACGGATGATGGAAAGAGATCTAGTGTTAGCGGCAGTAGAAGTAGTATTAGAAGATCTAGTAGTAGTATGAGAAATACAGATACGATGAGAAGTGCCGTTGGTGATAGAATACCAATCACGCCACCAGAGGCATTTCAGGGACTAACCAATGAGGAATATGAGCTATTATGGCAAAGAGATAACAAATGGACACCATACCTTCCAAATCAAGAGAAGATTACATTCTACTCATGCTCCTTTGTGAACAAAACATGTGAGGTTGAATGGAATAAAGAGGGATTCATTGAAACTGTTCAATTTAAGGTAGCTGAACAAAAACGAAGGAGGAAACAGAGTACTCGATATATTGCCCAACCAAAGGTGCCTCGGATTAAGAAGAAAAAGAAGATAGAGAAGTCTCCTACCGATGCTGATAATGCAATTCCTAAAAAGCGCTCTCGTATGGATAGGAAACCGCCATCGAAAAGAGCAGCCACATCCGCCACTATCCGAGCAACAGAGCAAATATCAACCGGATGCAAAACAGTGGCGGCGGCGGCACCACACTATATTACTACTACTCTAAATGCAACACGTGAGGATATACTTGCCTCTTTACCACTAGGCATGGTGGATAGCTTTAACGACTGCTGCTTTGCTCTTTATGGAGGCAGGGGTATACATAGACCAGTACTAATCCTATCTCCCTTTGATGTAACTGGGGATAGTGAGATTGTTAAACAATGGGTGAACAGGTATCAGCAGTATCAAAAGACTGGTCAGATGCCTCACTTGGTGTATTGGTAAGAAGAGAGTGCTGTATGTCAGTTCTGCTTGTTCCATATCTCTCTTCTGATACAACATATCACATTCAAATCACTCAGGTATGAGCAAGGTTGGTCGAAAGCTAAAGGCTTTAAAGCATTCAGTTTGATTTCCAAAAACCACATCTTCTCGGCTGAACTGGCAATTACAAAGAAATGGGATAAACCTTTTACTGCAAAGATTGAGGACCCTGTGAAATATGGTCTGTTGACACCCGAAGAAGACGATATCAGGAGGGGAATAGTTCAACTGAAAGATGATATTAAACGGCCAAAGGGTGAAAGAGGAGGGTAAGATAAATGATATGGTTATTGCAATCTTTTCTTTATCACGTACATTTCTCACATTTAACTTCTATAGACCAATGTTCTTCCCACATCTAGTTGAGAATGAAGAAAAGGAATACAATAAGAGAATGGAGGATCTCGAACAGAAGTATGACAATTACACACAGACAGAGAAATATATTAAATGTACAAGCTACCAGTTTAGTGATAGAATAGAAGGTTCACAAATGGATTCATTAGAGTTATGTGCTGGATCAGAACATCTTAGTAATGCACTTTCAGCTGTTGGCTTTACAACCACCACACTTGATAATGATCTGAAGAATCGACAGGCTACAAGTCAACTCAGTCTTGATCAACTTGAAGAGATGATAGTTAATCAACACACTTTGCCTCCGTACCTAGACAAACGCTTCTCTATTATTTGGTCAGGTCCAGAGTGCAGAACCTGGTCAAGAGCTGGTAGTGGTAGTTACAGAAACAAACACTTTATAGACGGTTTTATCAATAGAGCTTACGAGAAGGAGGCATGTCAAGCTAGACGAGATATTGAATCACTCGTCAACTTTGTTGAAACGCGCATCTTCCAGGCCCAGAGTGTAGAACTTGGTCAAGAGCTGGTAGCGGTAGTTACAGAAACAAGCACTTTATCGACGGCTTCATAAACAGAGCTTACGAGAAGGATAAGCTAGACGAGATATTGAATCACTCGTCAACATTCTATCCCTCAAGAGATTTCATCTACTAGTTCTTCAGTGATCAACACTTGTCGGAAGATGGATAGATTAAGCAGAGGTATTTTCAGCAATTACAACTCAGTCTTTATGTTTAAGTTGTGTTGCATCCAAAAATGAAGGGAGAGGGTATATGGCAAATAAATGAAAATGGATGACATATATGATATGCCGCCCAAGGAATATACCAAACAACATAGCCACGAATAATCGTCCCCTCTCTCAAAGCAAGTGGTTTAGTGATGTGCATAGGCCTCTTCATTGAAGTCTTCAATAACATGCCCACGAGACTTGCAAATGATGGCGTAGTATTTGTTGTTGAAGAACAAAGAATCCTCGGCAGGTTCAGAACGGTCGGCTACATATTCCATCTTCAATTCATTCAGACGTCTCTCAACTGTTTTATTACGGATACCATTGTTGAGGTACTCTCCAACGGCATTGGCTGATTCTGATGTAAACAGTGAAGGAGTGGCAGTTGTGAATACAAACTCTCTAACATAGAACACAGCCTTGTGCCAGAAGTTGTATACTACATTCGGAAGTGCTCCAGGGGCAATGCCCTGGTACGCATACTGAGTCATAATACGATTCTGGAGAGCATCAGTAAGAGGTTCATCGAAGTCATATAACTCGCTTGTGAATGAGAACCGATTGGTAACACTAGACCATAACGAAGATCTAACTCTCATTGTACCTTCATAACTGTCACTCATCATAACTTCAAAGAAACCCCAGGCGTTGAAATTAGTCATCCAACTACAAACAGCTGTTGTGGTACCATATGCAACTTGCCCCATGTAGGAGACGAGGAACGACAAGCCTTCAATAGTACAGATCGACCTATTTTCATTGTCCCGTCCAAATGAAAGACGACAACCAACAGGCCATTCTTCGTCGTCATCGTCCTCTGGATCTGGTCCACGTCCGTAACGTCTCCAGTAGAGAATGATGCCCATGAGTTGGATAAAGAAGTTGCCATAGTTTTCACGAATAAATTGATGATGTTGAATGATAGTCCAAGAGTTTGGATTGTTTCCTCTTCCTTCCTACGAGTAATAAGAACATGATATTAAACTAATGAGATTGAAACAATACAATCATGATATAATTAAACAATCGATAGACTTACTCCTACTGCATTCACAACTAATAGCAATGCTAGTAGTGAAAAGAATAGTACACAGGTCAATGTAGCGTCACGTCGAGGGATTAATCGACGTCGCCGCTTGCTCAAACGAATAAGCAAACCAACGAAGAACGAAGCACACTCGAAGCAAATGTACACTGATGTAGCCAATGTAACCGATGTAACCGATGCAAAGTTGAACATGTAGCATGTTAGTGCCATGTTGATAGGCATCATGAACACCATGCATGCTTGGATGACAGAAAGTGTATAGGCGAAGTAGTAGTCGATTGAACAATCATTACTATCATTCCTTGAATTCGAAGTTTGACTTGCTGTTGCTGCTATAGCTTTATCTCTAGCCTTTTTGGCTCCGGCAGTCTTCTTAGAATTCTTCCGAGGCATCCTTGGTTGGTGAATGGTATTGTGTGTTATGTTGGGAGGTTGAATACTCACCAGACTCAAGTTGATGCTGTGCACGTCGTGAGTCACGCGAAATAGTGGTGCATGTTATTGAATTGTGGGTCGGTTAGTTGGAAGAATAATCAAGATCCAGTTAAACTAATATAGTACTATACCTTAGTAGCTCCTTCTGGTGCTGTTAGGAGACGTCTTTACAAATACTGAAGGAGAAACACCACTATAGTTTGGTGGCATGAGCGATGCATATTTTTTGGGGGGTGAGTGATGATATATTGGTATAGAATGTTAGTACCAGACCAATAAATTAAATGTATCCCATGCCATTGTTGGGTTGTGGTTAATATACATAAACAAATCGTATACACTCAGTTTATTGGCAACATTAATGTGGACTTACCGGACCAAAGTTGATGCTATTGTACGTCGTGTGTCATAACAAAACAGTGGTGCATGAGAATGAATTGTGGGTCGGTTATATGGCAAAATAATCAAGATTCAATTACACAAATATAACAACACACCTTGTTAGTTCCTTCTGTTGATATGTGGACGAATCCTTGTTTATACTTTGCGAGTAGTGCCGTCGTCTTGAGACTAGATATTGCCTGCTAATTTGCTTTGTTTTTTTGTTGTCTAGAAAAAATTCCGGTATCCTTTGTTAGCTTTTTCGATGGTTAGAAGTTAGATCTATTCGAGGATATGTATTGTGTGTATGTAACTCATTATAAAACCATGCCAAGCCATCTAATATGATCTTTATCTCTATACTATACTCCCCAATGATATATTATGCTGATCAAATTAACTACTAAACACTCCTCTCAATATACTCTTACCCTTCTTCTTCTTAGTAGCTGCCGTGTCCTTCTTCTCGTGTTTCTGTGACTTGGCTGCTTCAATTGCCGCCTCAATAGCTTCATAATTATCGAAGTTGTTGCCAAGAATCTCCCTCAATTTCGTCAACTGCTCACCGGATGCTTTCTTGTATATTGGTGCAAATCTATGATATGCTGCATATCCAATCACAGCAGACCACCAATTGTATAGGCTGTCACGACTACCATCTGCTTTTTTTGAATATACAAACTTAACATTACCATTTGCAAATCGACCATTTGGCTTGAAGTTGTCTTCGATATACTCCTCAAGTCTATCCAAGTTCTGTTTGAATGTAGCTTCGTCGTTCAACGAATAATAACTAATCAATGATGCTAATGATGAGAAGTCTTCCGAGATACTTGGTTTGTGTGTGATCAACGCCAAGTATGCCTCATACACTGTATCATCAAACTCAGAGGATGAATGATGACTATCACTATCACTACCATCATTATTCAATTATGATTTGTATTGTTGATGTAATGATTCGAGCTTGTCAAGAATCGTATCACCAAGACCATCTGCTCCAAACTGGTCAAGCATAGCACTGACGAAGGTATGCATTAATCCACTTGTTTTACTACCCATAAACATACTTCGTAATTTGGTAGCAAGCGATGCAAAACAATTGGGATCTGCATATTGAGGTGCATGCCCAACCAAGGCGGCAAAGGAACTAGAACCATCTGATTCACCCAACGAACTAGACTGCTCATGATGAAGTGATTTTAACCTCTTCAGCTCAGTTACCACATCATCATCTTTACAATCCTCTCCAAGATTACCAAATATATTACTGGCGAGAGTTTGCATAAGTCCACTTGTTTTACTACCCATAAACATACTTCGTAATTTGGTAGCAAGCGATGCAAAACAATTGGGATCTGCATATTGAGGTGCATGCCCAACCAAGGCAGCGAATGCTTCCTCAGGACTAGAACCATCTGACTCACCCGACGAACTAGACTGCTCATTGTCACCAGATTTATTATCACTCGATGCCGAGGAATTGGACTGTTTATCATCACTACTAGATTCGTCCTCGGACTCGTCTGTCTCTTGACTGACATCATCATGAAGAAATTTCAACCTCTTCAGCTCAGTTACCACATCATCATCGTTACAGGTTTCACCCAGACTACCAAATATACTTGTGGCAAGAGAGCGCATAAGACGAGAAGTTTCGACACCTAATATACTGCCCCAGTACATATTCCGTAATTTTTCAGCCAAACTAATGAGATCATTTACAACTTCGGGTGCATACTTGAGCAACTTGGTGAACACAACAAGGGTATCGTCGGATGCACCACCCTCCACTTCCATACTTGATTTCAACTCCTCAAGTTTGGCTGTGATTTGTTCGGTCGCACAGTCACTATCAAGTCCACCAGTACCAAATAATTTACTTGCAAGTGTTTTCATAAGACCAGACTTGGCACTGCCTTTATACAAGCTCCTCAACTTGGCAACAAGCTTGTTAATGTCCTGTCTCGACTTTTTATCACATTGTTCAATCAACGCTATGTATGTTTTATAGCAAGCATCGACATACACAGAGTAATCAGTATCATCATCGTCGGTATCCTCCTCTTCGTCTTCCATCGTCACATCCGATCCCTCTGTCGCCGCATGACGAGCACGTAACCTCCTCAAGATACCCGGCAACAGATCAAAGGCCTCTTCCTCGGTATCGATACCAGTAATATCCTTGGACAGCAAGCGATCCATAATGGCTTTAATTAGCTGTCTCATCTTCGCACAAGTAGTGCCACCCTTGATCCGAATCTTCAACAACAAATCCTTTAGTGCTGCAACTTCCTCATCTGTAAGTTCGCCACGATTAAATCTACGAGCAACAGTACTTGAATGATCATCCACCCCAAACACTTGACGAAAGATTTCAGCAAATCCAGCCTCGATTACACTGTCAAAGTATTTTACAAGGTCATCGTCATAAACTAAAACATCCCATTACCGCCGGCGGCGGCTCGAGTATTAGAGGTGGCAGGTTGGGTATCTTCGTCTTCGGGTGTATCCTCGGACGCAGCAGGTTTACTGTCATCATTTGAGATAGGAGTCTCGCCTTCAATGTCCTCCTGAGGGCGTGGTAGAACCTCTCCCTTCTCAAGTCTGGTTCGAAAGTTTTCTCGGAAGAGCGAGCTTGGCAACATCTTCCAAACAAAATCAATACACGACGACTTGTCTCGCTCCATCTTGCTTAGATTATCTTTCCCTGTTACATTTTCTTTTTCTGAATCCGTAGCATAGTGTAGAACACTAGGCATATAGATGGGAACGAGGTAAGTTAGAAGTAAGCAATATAAGAACTAAAATAAGCCAAAGTAAGTTGATCAATATACCACTTACAATAATGCCAGAGTATCGTCACATAAATCTTCACCCATGTTTATCATATCACGACCATATCCTGGTACCTTTTCAAGTACAGCTAAGATTGATGCACGAAACTCGTAATAATGTTTGTAAACTTCACTCTTATCATTGCAACACATAAGGATGGGTGTGTATTTTAATATAACTCTCTCCAAATCAACAGCTATATCATTATTCCCTGTCTTAGTCTTCTTTGTACCACCACTATTGGCATGCTTCTTCTTTATCTCATCAATCTTCTTTACTAACTTTTCACTAAATAACAAATCCTCTAATCGTCTCAAAGGCTTGCCATCGGAGGCAGTTGATCCAGCAGGTGGTGATGTAGACTTACGCTTGTTAGTAGATGTATCATCTTCCATTGGATTTTCAATATCTCTTTGTAAACCACCACCACTTGCTGATGTTCGACGACGTGAAGAACGACGCTCTCCACTACCACTCATTAATGCAAAATAAACCACTACTAATACACCAATCATTACAATACTCCAAACACTCTGAGATGATGCAGTACCCAAATCTGATAAAGCCGATACATCTTTCACTGGCCACAATGTGAATAATGAAGCAGCAAATAATTGAAAAGAGGATGATGGTGTTGCAATAGTAGATGACGATGTGGTTTGGCTAACTACATTATTGTTTGATGGTGTACTAGTACTATCTCTCGTTACCCGATTACTTTTCCTATGAATACGATTCATTTTAGATATAGTAATTTTATGAAACAATGTAATAATCATGACTATGACAATGTACTGTAGTATAGAACTAACCGCAGCAAATAAATGTTGTGTAGAATAGCCGCATACCGATAATGTAAATAGAAGAATGTACAATGAAGGCACAGATAATATAACACTGTTTTGATATATATCCGGAAAATCAAACTTCAGAGTAGTAGTAATTGTAGTAGTAGTAGTAGTAGTAGTAGTAGTAGTAGTAGTCGTGTCATCTGATTTGTTAGCATCTTTCAGATCACGACGTTGTTCCTTGCTTATCTTAGGAGGTCGTGGACTTCCTCCTTCGATAGATCTTCTCCATTGATCTAAGCTAATACCCATATTGACGATCAGTGAATAGTATTATGAGCCCTCTCCACATCTATCACACTTGTTTTTTCAAAAAAAGACCGCCTTTCGATCTTTGGTTCATTTTGTCTCAATGTTTTCTTTTATGAACTTTATGAGACTGATTATGAGAAAGGTATTACCTCAGTTAGAGAGCAGACTACGTTTTGACCTAATACTGTAGTCCCCTTGGGTAAGCGGTAAGAGATAAATTTAAAGTTGAGTCATCTTTCCTATCCACTCATGGAAGAGAATTTTGTTAGGAGTAGGGTAAAAATTCGCAGAATATTCCAGGGGGTATAAATTAGCCTAATAATCATATGAAAATTACAAGACATCCAACCCACATCTTATCATGGTCATCGAGAATCCCGAGGGTTATCTCAAGCATCATCCGGTATCTACTCTGTTTTCTACTGTACTGGGCTTAACAGAAGTAACAATATCTTACTGTCGTTGGAGTACAAAAACAGATAAGTGGCCAGAGAAACACACAAACCTTTGGACGAATTCAAGCCTTCTCATCTCTCACTTTGGTGGCGAAAGGTACAAGTGTAAGAGCGACTCAATCTGCTTGTCCAAAGGACTGGATGGAAGACATACCGTTCAAGTACAAGATCTGAAAGACAAGTGTAGTGCCTATCCACCAAGAATGTGCCAATCCATTGCTGGTCTGCTCCGTAAGTGATATTGTAGATCCTATTTCAATGTGTGACATATCATGTGTCTCTTTCTAATCACATACTTATTTTAGACTCGGAAATGGCGCTAAAGGGTACCGTATGTCTCCCAACATTACATCCACCATCGGTAATATCACTAAAGAAACCACCATCGGCATCTGCCAGGGGTAGTTCTTCACGAAAAAGCACTTCGTCCCTACTAACAGAAGATAGCGAACTTGAACCGTTTTCATCTTCTACTTCTGATAACAGAAAGAGAAGATCAAAGATCTATCGACGTACCAGTACAAGATAGACGTGTGATAGTAATAGCTGATATAAATCTAATTGTTCAGCATAAGTATTGCTCTACTCATTTTTAAAGATCCCAAATTATTGAAGACTCCCAATTACAAAAATTTAATGAAATCATCAGTGATACATATTTGATATGCCATCCCTCATCATCAGTGTTGTTTGGAATTATTTCATAGTACTTATTAACAGTCAGATTTAGATTTTTTATGCTCTTTTCAACTATAGTAGTCCGGCGGTAGTATAGATACTAAAACAATAATGATGAGCACGTCAGACAAAATTTGCAATGATGGTGCATCATTAAAGTCAAATGATGATGGTATATGTGAGGTAGTAGATATGTTACAAAATATGACTACTAACGATGATAATAACAATGATAAGGCATTGGACATATGTGCCAATTGTGGCAAGGAGGGCAATAGTAACAATATCAATACATGCAACAGATGTAAGATGGTGAAGTATTGCAATGCTGCCTGTAAAAAGAAACATCGATCAAAGCATAAGAAAAAGTGTGATAGGCGTGTTGCTGAGCTACATGATGAACAACTGTTTAAACAACCTCCTCCACAATATGAAGATTGCCCAATCTGTTTCTTGCCAATGCCTTCACTTGATACGGGAAGGAGATATAATACATGTTGTGGAAAGACTATATGCAATGGATGCGTCCATGCACCTGTTTATGATAACCAAGGCAATAAAGTTACCGAGAAATTGTGTCCGTTTTGCAGAACTCCAATTTCATCTTCAGACGAGGAGGCAATAAAAAGGACAAACAGACGAGTAATGGCTGGGGACGCAAATGCAATGAGCAATCTAGGATTTTACTATGCTAATGGGGAGTGTGGTTTATCAAAAGATATGACAAAGGCAATGCAATTATGGCATCAGGCAGCGGAACTAGGATTCGCTCGGGCATATTTTAACATTGGCGCTGTCTATGATAGTGGTAGGAGTAGGGGTGTAGAAGTGGATAAGAAGAAGGCCGATCATTACTATGAATTGGCAGCTATGAAAGGGAATGCTCCAGCGAGGTTTAATCTTGGAAATTTTGAGGCAAGAGCAGGCAATCTGGGAAGAGCTATTAAACACTACATGATTGCAGTGAAGGGTGGAGATTATGACTCTTTAAACAACATCCGGTGTTTATTCAAGAATGGATTTGCAACAAAAGACGAATATACACAAGCATTACAATCATATCAAGAATATCTTGATGAGATAAAGAGTACTCAAAGAGATGAAGCTGCCGCATACGATGAGGATTACAAGTATTATTGATCATAGTCTATCAACATACCGACAAAAGAGAAGCAGCCGCCAAGAACAGTTTTTCATGTAAAATTAGTATCTACCCCTTCGCCTGCATAGTCAGAGAGGAACATAGACCTAAGTACTTTAATACATATCAAATCCTTTAGCTATAATTAATGATCTCATCGCAGTGAGGACACATAAGACTCTGACCATTCATGCGCCTCTCTCGCTGCAAAGGATACCACGAATAGAGTGTACCATAAACGGTAAATGAAAAATTAGTGACAAATCAAACAGACAATGGGGGTAAGCCGTCATTTGAACGGTTAGTACACTATCAATGTCCAATCTATTCATTGTCAATGTTCATAGCATACCACGATACATTGCATTTTCTATAGCTTTATCGTGGCAGTCGAAGATTATACACAATATATGCAATATATTGAATAATAAATTGCAAATAATATAGAAGTATCATGAGTGAAATGTTTGATGTCGACTGTCCTCGTACACCCGATGAGGATAATAAAGACGGGGCACCTACATCGGCTGCTAAAAAGAATAGCAGTAATGGTAAGCCACCAATAGTACGTCGTAATCCATCTACTGCTAAAGTCTCTTCTCGTACTGCAAATAATGATGCGGAAGAAGAGGGAGTAGAAGTATCTTTGCCTTCCACTTCAGCTACAAATCAATATACACCGCGGTCAACTAAATCTAAACAGTTATTCTCACCCCGTCCTCGTGGCGGTAAAGGAACATCTAGTAGTGCTCGTAGTCGAGGTGGTAATGGTCATCGATACAAATCGAGTAACAAGGTGGGATTAGAGCCAGAAGAATTTATTATTAGCAAACCCAAAGCTACTGCATTGCCCCCTCGTCATTCTGCTTCAGTGGCGCCTCATACCCCAAACGCACCACATACACCTGGTAATAATCGGGGACATAAGGCAATGCAACCAAACAGTAGTGATGGTGCCTCGGTTAACTTATCACAACTTAATCTAACACAACAGAATACCCTTCATGATAGAAGTGCACATCATATGAACAACAGGGCACGAACACACTCCACAGAAGCATTCGGCCCTCACACTTCCAATAACATCGATGATGATGAAGAAGAAGATATAGTAGGAGGTGGTATTGGATCGAATCCATTCGACGGAGACACCATTGACGGCGGTGGACGATATATCGGGCCACCTCTCACGAAGAAGAATAAACCAAACTTGATGAATTCTAGGAGTAACTCTAGGGGATATTGGACTGAGGAAATCATTGATGAGGAGGATGATAAGGGTATGTTCATTGTCTGTTTCGTTTACTTTCTGTATGACCTTGTTATGATGACTCAACTCTCACATTTTGTCTTCAACGTCTCTCGCCTGTCTTTTTAGGAGCTGCAATGGATCAATATTATGGATTGAATGCCGCTACTAGAAATGAATTGTATGGCCATCCTCCTACTTCATTGGACGTTGAACAAGGACAGTCTATGAGCATGAACCCACGTACACCTGGGAGTAATCCACGTACTCCTGGTAATCACATGGTAAATCAAGCAACGACAACACCAGGCGGTACTGGAGTTATTGATGATTATTCATTTAGTAATGTCAATCTCTCTTCACCTACTGGTGTTGTCGGATCACCCGGAGTAGTCTCACCAGGACAGCCTCAAAGTGCCAACTCATTCCTAAGCAGTGTCTTCCAAGTCTTTGCTGCATCCGATAAGAATTCAGGATATGCTCCATCACAATACCTCAATCCACATGTTAATAACTCACAGTTCAATCCTAATGGAATCAACAAGAAACGAGGGTTGTTATCGAGACTAACACCACCACAAAAGATGGGATTGGGTGTTTTATGGATGGTAGTAGTATGTACCATATTTGGTGTTACCATTGGTCAACTTAAGAAGGCTAATCAGGCTATACCGTTACCAAATGGCGGTAGTGGCAGTGGTGCAAGTCAAGCGAATGGTATGGACGGTATACAACTAGCTCCGCCCGTGAAAGACTTTCCTACCTTTAGTCCAACTTGGGAGGAGACACCAGTGCCTACACCTTCACCATCTGATGCTCCGACTTTGACACCAACTACCGAACAGCCGACATTGAACCCTATCACGCCATCACCAATTGCAGGATATCATGGTATACATGGTAAAGCTAATGATGGCACCGTCCACCCAACACGCAGTCCAATCACATCAGCACCAAGTAATGCTCCGACTACATCAAGTCCATCGAATTCTCCATCAACATCCCCAACAGTCGATGTAGAAGCAGCCAAACGAGCATGGTGTGCCGAACCAGACGCAACTGGTGAATATTTAAATCATAATGATGTACTCAAAACATGTGCATGGTTGAATATCAAACCAGGCTTAACTGATCGTAAGGATAAGAATTGTGGTGGTCGTGAGGTAGTGGATGCTATTAATGGTGGATTGATTATATATGAAACTACTGATTTGGGTGACGTTTGTAGACAGACTTGTTATCTATACAATGGTTGTGATCAAGTCGAAGAAGAAGAAGCAGTCGTTGTTGAGGAGGAAGTACAACTGGCACCTCCCGTACTAGTTGAGGAAGGATTGTCTAACATGGCAGTAATGAGTGACACCACAGCTAGTGTCAGCAGTGAGTGTCAGGACGGGTCAAATCCATATGGGTACAAGAATCATCTTGATAATTTCAAAACATGTGAATGGCTACACAACGAGAAGGATGGACCAACCGATCGCAAAGATAAGAATTGTGGCACGAAGGAGTATGAAATGACACAACTGGGAGAGGCGTGTAAGTATACATGTGCTGCGGCAGAGTATATTACCAATAGTGGATGTTTATTGGTTGATGGTAATGTTGTACATGTCTCAAGTAGTATGAATGGAGTACAGATTATGAGATCATTCTCATCGCCATCGTATGAGTTCTCGGTGTCATCTTCTGTCAATGAAGAAGATGAAGAGAGTCCGTAAATGACAAAAGTGTAGAGAGAAAAAGAGAGATATTGTATGTAAATAAAGAATTAGTAGAAACAGTTTGATGTTTGTTTAGTTCAAATTGCAATGAATAGAAGGAAAGACAAATATTTGTTGT
>Ga0075439_12995_pt1 | contig 38043 bp, 27 predicted proteins | sample MintriSingleCell_FD_74264 | JGI IMG/M metagenome (GOLD analysis project Ga0075439, IMG submission 74264) | Marine eukaryotic communities from Monterey Bay, USA to study complex ecological interactions - Minidiscus trioculatus JGI Plate_4_G5... | ecosystem: Environmental > Aquatic > Marine >... | reverse complement strand
TGGCTGTAGCTGTTCATGAAATCGTTAAACGGATTCTGAAAGTATGATGGGGCTTCAATATTCTCTGGGTGTTTGGGTGGATATATCAAACCGTAAATCTCTCTCAAATCTCCTTTCGATTCAAGTTTATCTTCTGTTTTATAGATGTTGGAGCCAAGCTTCTCTTGCTGTATTGCAGTGTACCCTGCGAATGCATTGCCAACTGATTTATGTTGTTGCTTCTCTTCTATTTTCTGGTCAAAGAACTGCTGTGATGAGGTGACAATCTGGTCCAGAAGCTCAACTGAAACATTGTGACCAATAATATTGAATGAACCACTGGACATGGCTTGAGATAATACTTGCTGAGTAACTTCAAGCCTGTCTTCTGCAGTATAAGATGTTGGATCTACCCATGGGCCGATATCAATCGACGAATACCTTGCTGGGTAGGGTATTGCCTCGTGAGAGAAGGAATTAGCCATGTCTACAGCTTGATGGGTCTTCACATCAAAGTACTCGTGCGGATTTGATATGACTTTGGATGCAGCAGCAGCTACTGTTCCCCTAGCAATGAGAAATGGTGCTAAGAGGGATGGAAATCTTGATACAAGAGATGACATTACTTTATTGTTACAACTCGTGAAGTTATTAGTTGTCTTTACTGTGATGATTGATTGATTTTACTTATGGGTTTGCAGTGTGTTGAGTGAATTTATGAGAGAGAGAATCGAGCAATATTGAATCTTGAGCCATAATTGCATACATCAAGCTTCTTGGTGGTAAAGTATTAACACTCAAGATTGTATGATTGGATAAGCTCTGAGCTGTATGCCGAAAGTAAGACAAGACAAAAGGCAGGAATAACGCTGTGCATGAAGAGATTGAGGACCGAGGATACCAAACGGTATCTTTTCAAAATTTGTGAAGGCTAGGAGTTTGTGTGTCACTGCTTCAAGCAAGCCCTCCAATGAGAAATGAGAGCGTCTATAAGGATGATGCGAACACTAAACTTCAAGTTGGCATCAATTGGGAGCTCTGATATCTGTGTCATATTTATCAAGACGATGAAGCTAACTACCGCAATAATATTATATACTTTTAGTATAGCATCTTCCGCCAAGGAACCCTGGGCAAAAGGAGTCAGAGGACGTCACAGAAACAAAGTTGCAATAGTAGGTGCTGGAGTAAGTGGCCTTACAGCTGCAACCGAGTTGGAAAAGTTAGGGTATAAAGTAACAGTCTTCGAAGCACTTGATAGAGTGGGTGGAAAAGTTGAAACGATCGATTTTGATCAAGGGTTCAGCATAATGCAAGCAATGGATCTAAACGAAGAAGAGACTGTTGATGTTGAGCGTGCTTGTGGAGGCACGACACCAAATGAGCTAGGTGCTGTCTATGTTTCCCAGGGCTCACTCCCTACGATATACGCTGACAACCTTGGGGTTCTCAATTTCCCTACCAAAGTTACTAACTCAATTGCTGTTGATACAGGAGAGCAGACTCTTTTTCTAAGTACTGGGGAGTATCTTGGTTTTCTTGCTAAACAAGCTAATCCTCATGCTTCAGATTTGGATCTTCTGCAAATCATTGGACAGCAGGTAACCAATGTACAGGAAGTAATCACCGAGTTTGGAAAGTATCTCTTTTCATCAACACTTGTTGGTCAATCTGATACTGACCTAGCCTTGTCGACAGTTGAGTTTGGAATCAAATATGACATTTCTCTTTACATTGAAGCTATTCGACCTGTCATTTCTGGTTATGGATATAGCTACTTTGAAGAAGTTCCAGCTGCAAGCTCCATGAAGTTGATAGCATTGTTTGCACAACAACCAGACCCATTTGTTGCCTTTCCTTGCGGCTTCCAAACATTGCCTGAAGCGATGGCAAACCAACTCCACCAAAAGGTCAAACTAAATTCTCCTATTACCAAGATTAAGCAGGATGAAGATGGTAGGCTTCGAATCACATACCTAAAACGCAATAGGAAGGAGAAAGAAGAATGTTTTGACTATGCTATTATCTCAACGACTCTAAACCTTGTTCCTGGCTTCATGGATCTAGATCAGGAAACAACAGACTTATTCAACAAGCTTGAAGTCCGTCGATTCGTGAGCAGTATTGTCAAATATAAGCCTATCAGTGATAGAACTGGAGCAGATATCCTGTTCTTTGCAAATGCGGGATATCTGTCGGGAATCGATAGTTTGTCTCTTGCAGTAACCGACAATTTGGGAACCACGGGTGATTTGGCATACCAGCGTGGAGACTATTCAAGCACGCTTCAAGATCTTGAACAATCACTCAAGGATGGCATCATGGATTCTTTTGGGTTTGACACTGAAGTCTTCTTGCAGCGTGACTGGCAAAATTACTACCCTACTGTCACCCCTGATGACTTTGCTCTTGGCTTCTTTAACGAGATGGAGGCACTTCAAGGTGTAGGTGCAGTTTACTACACTGGTGGACAATTTAGTTTTGATGTAGTAACTGAATCTATGACACATGCAAAGGAACTTGTGGAACGAATGTTTGAACAACTCTAGATCTCTTGGATATTGGTGACAGTCTTGTAATGTAGGAAGAGTAGTTGAGAGAAGAATGAATACTTGCCATTACTTTACAAGTTACATATAATATCTGTCATCTGCCTACCTAATAGGTATCGTTCATAAGGAAATCAAACTTGACAGGGCCGACAACATCATTTCCACTCTCGTCCAAGACGTATGCATCAATTCCTGTGCCCCATTCATACAAGTCAATAGGCCAACTTGACCCTGACATCTGTTGCATAGTCTCAGAACTAAATGTTACCGAGCCTGTAGTAGAACCATCAACTGTACTTGTGGAACAGCCACCTTCACCTGAGCACAGGGGCAGTGAGACAATGGGCTCGAGGTTCTCCACATGGGCCATTCTCATGTAGAAACCAATTTTATACTTTGTCAAATCATCTTCGGGTCTATCGTTTACAATATTGAAATTGAATGATACCTCTTCATCTTCTCGATACTTGTCCTTATTACATGTCATTGTGCTACAACAGACCTCGTCATCCTCTTCGGTCTCCTCCTCCTCTGTTGTAGAAGTGGCTATAACTTCTTCTTCTTCAACTTGAGACGTCTTGTGGATAGAACTTGATTGAGGAATGGCACTGGAAGACATTTCAAGTCCATTGCCTTCTACAATCTTCTTGTTGACATCCTTTGCAGTAGTAGTATCTACTTCCTTCTCCTTGATAGCATCCTTCTTGATTTGCATTAGAGACTTGACATTACTACTTGACTTGGCAACTAATCCATTCTTCTTCTTAAACCTTTCAAGACTCTTGTCCTTCTTTGCAGTACTTGATTCAGCGGCGGCTACGTCCTCTTGACTCTTGATGTAGAATTCAAATGGACCAATAGCAGCAGCTCCCTGCCCATCTAAGACATATGCATCAAATCCTGTACCATACTCACTATTCTCAAGCGGCCATACACCCTTCATGATATCCAATTGGTCATTACCGAATGTAACATCCAAATCAATATCATTCATCTGATCATCATTGCATTTTATAACATTGCAAATGTTGATCGATACTATAGGAGATAACGTACCACCTTGTGGATCTGCATCTCTCATAAACAATCCAATACTATATTCGGAAGATGGTGATATACGGCGTGAACCCAAGTTGAAGGAAACAGTAATAGATTCTTCTTCTACATACAATCGTTTGGATAGAGTAATTGATGAATGATCTTCTCCTATTTCTTTTTCTGCAACATGGTTGAACAGAGATGATAATCGACGCTCATTATCATTATTGCTGGTAACCGATGCTCTCAAGTTTGACGATGCATACTTCTTCTTATTACTATCATTATTGAGTTTAGCCTTTGCAACACGCAAGTTTGATCGTTGCTTATCGGCAGTGGAGTAATTGACGAGGATACCTATTGTCAAGAGGAGATTTAATGATCTAGTGTTGATGCCAAACATGTTTGGTATATATGCAGTGTACCCGAGACCCGAATAGTTAACAGTGTGAACTGTGGTATCAGTAGAGGATAAGCTGTAGCATATTAATGATCAACAGAGATAATATGGTATACATAGGTATTTTGTAAAAAAAGTTCATGATCCGATTACTTCGCACAGAAAGAACGCTTTGTATCAGCCTGAGTTTAATCACTTTGTTAGGGAATGAGAGAGTCATTATCTACCAGATTGAGCCCAGCCGGAGTGATTGAGATACCCTCTTTACAGGATACTCTGAATATGTATTGTAATCGCAGCTCAGATATGATTAAGCTCAGATGAGAGATGTACAAACACTTTATAATTGACAAACATATCTTAGATTTAAAAACACATATCAGTGTAAACACGATAATATCTCATGTTCATGTTCTTTACACTGTTTCTTATTCTCCCCCTTTCCCCCTTATCTCTTTTCTTACTGAATAGCTGCAGTATTATCACCATCTAGTGCCTTGACTAGACCCTTCTTTGAAAGGAAATCATTTATAGCACGATGGCATTGGCCTTCTCCGACAAGCCTTGTATCAACCCAAGAGGCCTGGTGACCTTCCGCTCCATAAATGTTCTTGTAGTGAGTCTTGAGGTCAACTTCTTCATTTCTTTCATTAACACAAGGACCAGTCGTGATGTCTCCAATAGTAGATGTGGCACTGACTAATCCAGTAGTTGCAGTGTAAGAAACAGAAACGGTAGATGTAGTAGTGGCTTGGGTACATGAAGCCTTGGTAACGACAGGCATTCGATCAGCACAGCCACAAAGAGGTGCCCCGGGTACTTGTTCTCTTTTGCCATCAGACAAGTGAGCAAAGCCGACATCGAAGAGGGCATTGCCCTTCAATGCATTAGAGATGGAGCCTCCGCTAATATCCCAAGCGAATCCGTGGCAGTTAATATTTCCTTCGTGATTATCTCCATAGATACTCCATCCATCTTGAACATGTGCCGTCTTCCTAGAGTCTTTCATGTTTACATAACAGATGTCAGTATTGTCAACGAGATCTCCATCTCGAGAGTCAACCCAGCAGCACATGGCTAGTCCAGAGTAACACTGATCAAGTGCATGATGATCCTCGGGATATGTCATAACCTGACTGGTAGCTGGCATTGCATCAATGAGGGCTTGAGTCTTGATGATGCTTTCGTCTTGAGGATCTTCTTCATAATTCAAAAATGTTCCACCATCAAGATACTCGGTACTTAGCTGACGTTCCAAATGAGGATCATGAGATAAAGCCTCCATGAAGTCATACTCTTTATCCTCATAGGATGCCTTACAAATGGACGAGATCTTATCAATAACCTCCATTTCATTATCAAAGCCCCAAAGACCTAGCAACTCAAGCAAGGGATCATCCTTTTGAGGACAACTGTCATCTAACTGGTTGTCAATTCCAGCTAAGAAGTTATCAACGGTACAGTCTTCGATATCGAAATTGACGTTTACATTCTTGGCCTTGATGCATGATGATAGAGATGTAGTAATGGCAATATTACTAACAGTCCACTCGCCTACACTCTTGTCACCTTGGTCATTATCAGCAACGATGCCAAGGTAGTTTAAGCCACTGACTCGGTCAAACATGTTGCTCAACCTGTAAACATAACGGTGTGACTCGTTAATTGCAGGCTCGTAGTTCATAACATAGTTGTTCTTGGCAGTTGTACTAGAATCATAGTAACTTGGGGCAATACACCGTACTGGATTATACTTATTCATGCTTGGGTTGTCATGATCGCCAAGACTTTGATTCTCATCAAAGCAGATGGCTGCAATTTCTCCAGGCTCCTCGAGGACATAATCAAAGGAGACTACATAGTCACCAAGGTCTTTTCCAATATCGATAGGGAGACTACGCCACATGTTACCATGGGTGGTAATGCTCTTGCCATCTTCTGAGACAGTCATGAGATTATCTCGACGAGGACAGTCATTATTATTGCCGCTGAGCCACGGGCAAGTATCTTGACGGCTTGTGGTACCTGAAAAGTAACGCTGGAAGATGCGCGTTTCACAAGTTATGAAGATGAAAGAGAGGCGATTGTAACTTCTGTGAGACTTTGTGGTTTGCAAAGGTAATCATATCAAGGCAAATCGAGTTCAAACAAAGTGACTAGATCACTGAGGCGTCATATTGAACGCACATATGCACATGATAAAACAATACTAAGGCGGACTTTCCTGTTGATCATTCTCAACTACAAGGGGTTCACCGTCAACCATGACGATGATATCAGGCAAGCTTGTGATCTCCAGATCAGCAATTGTACTGGGTAGTGACATTGAAGAAAGATGTAGGAACACATCATATGAGCATACGATACTAGAGGAAAGGCAGTAGTGTACACAATCACAAAACTTACGCCTTGCCAGCCGTACGTTTTACTTCCGTTCCGACTTGATTATCCATATCCTGAGCCAAACCAAGGTAGGCAACTTGACCAGTGAAGAATGTACCAACTACAATCTCAATGCTCTTCATCCCATCACCTTCTTGTACCTTGGGTTTGATCACCCTAAAAGCGTCATTGCTTGAGGTTACTTCAGTACCACTTACACAAAAGACATCATTTCTTCCATCATTCATGTTACCATGATCATTGTCTTTTAACAGACCAACACAGAGTACCTCGGCCTCCTGTTCAACAGTAACATTGAACTTGAGTACTGTAGACTTGGAAACAGTAAACGGTTCGGGAAGCTTATAACGTTTCCACGAGTTACCCTCAATATAGATGCTCTTACCATCAGCACTTACATCTTGTAAGTGCTCGAGGGTATCTTGAACATAATAACTGTTTGAACCCGAGTTGGTCATGGGAAGTTGAACATTTGGTATAGACACTTCATTATCAAAGATTTCCATATTGATTGGACGTTGATCACGTTCATATAACTTAATATCACTGAATGTTGAACGACCGGCACGTTTATCGCCAACGTCATTATCTTGAACAAAAACGAGGTAGTTGGCATTAATGTGTGTAGTCGAGTTAGCCGTTAACCCACGAATTTGACCATAAGGAAGTGTTACACGTCGTTCAATGCCCTCCACATATTGTTCATTCAGTTCGTAATAGCCATTACCACCCTGATTGAGTAGTAATGTCACACAAGCATTCTTACGTTCTGCACTTGAAGAGCCATTGTCGCTAAGATCATCATCTAAACAGATGGAGTGAATCTCTCCCTTCTGACCAATCGTCGCAGTAACTTCAATCATGGTGTATGGAGTTATAATATAGGGCTCGGGAAGAGCAAGAGCCTTCCATTGATTACCGACAACTAAAGAAGTGAAAGAAATAGTCAGAGACGTATGCAAGTCATTTTGAACATATCATTTACACAATTACACAATAACTTACTCTGGATACCATATCCATCCTCACTAACCTCCATTAACCAATCAGTAGTATCCTGAACAGAACCGCCACTCTTATAACTTAATTGTGTATTCTCAAGCTCAACCTCTTCAGCATTAATTTCCACCTTGAGTTTGCCTCGTGACTCATCGACTATTTGTAAGTTATGGATCGTTGAATCACCAATGGTACGGTTGGTACCATCAGAATCTTGAATAATAACAAGATAGTTCACTGGACCGGTAAGATATTGACCAATGGGTACAGATTGAGATGATGTTGTACCTACGGCTGTTAGTTCGTTCGAATTCATGTATGAGTTGCCAGAGACCCAACCTTGACTAGATGACATGATGATACATTTTCCATTAATAATACCACTTGGATTAGTCTGTTCAAGATCAGTATCAAGACATACGGCATTAAATCCGTTAACTGTATTCTCATCTAAGGTAAAATCAAACTTTAGTACAGTATTTTCATGTACATCGATTGGGGTACCGTCGATGGGATTTGCAATGGAATAGGCACTCCATTTGTTACCAATTGTTCGTAAACCGGTATGATCATCTACAGATACGGGCAGTGGATTACTACCCTGATTTTGATTCTGATCATATGGTTTCCATGATGATGTTGTGATGTTAGTTTCAGTGTCGTAGATGTTAATTTTAAAGTAGTCTTCGTCGGCGTCTTGTGCGTGGATGATAGAGGTGCAGCCGCCAAGGGCGGCGAGTGTTGTAGTGAATAGACCTAGATGAATCTTCATTGTTTGGGTGGTAGCGGTGGATTTATATGTTGTATGTATGGGTAGTTGCTATCCTATTGCAATTGCAATGCCTATTTTATGAGACAATAATCACGGCCGTTTCACGTTTCAAGCCGTTTCAACCATTCACGTTTCTTCGCCGAGGGGCTCTAACACGCCATTTGAGAGTAAAATGATGGTCATTGCAATACGTCTCGTACAATCACTAACCAACGATTATTTAGATCCGCCGCTGCGCTCCAATAAATCTAGTCAACATAATCTCTCCATTGCAATTGCAGCAAGTGATACAATCACGAACCAACGATCAGATCCGCCGCTCCACTATGGTAATCTCTTAACAAATCTCTTCACTGCATTGCAACAACCACAACATAAAACTTACTATCTCGCACCACAACAATCAATCAATCAATCATCATGTACAACATACGAGGATTAATCTCCCTAACCATTACTCTCACGGGCTTAGTAGCCTCCACAACAACAGCACAAGATTCTGCAGTATGTGCATCCGATTGTGCCCCCAGCGACCTCGATACTACCACCGACTTTACTCTATCCTTTGCTGATCAAAATTGCAATGCCGATGCCATCATGTTAGCAAACATTGCAACAAAAGTTAATGACGCATGTTTAATGTGTCTATACACTGCATCGGGTGGTACTAAGAGTACTGTCGCTGAAGCTGTTCGTGAAATGTGTTTGGATGCCTATAAGGTACAGACTGTACCGTTTGCTAGTATTACTAAGAAGGGTGCATCGTTTGATAAGGAACATTATTATGGTAATGCTGGTAAGTAGAATCAATTGTTAATATACTTTTGTTTCTCATCTCATGTCAGTGTACACTATTGATACATATCTTATGTTTACTGACACATCTTATGCACAAATATTAATAACACAGAATGGAACTATGAGATTGAAACAGCTTCTGGTCAAGATAGACTCAAGAAAGATGCCGCACGTGTGGATGATGTCTTCTACTACGAAGCACAACGTATGGTAATCGCATCCGGTGATCCTGACGATTCCAACCGTCCCGACTTTGACAATTTAGATTCATGTCAAAACAACGCTGCATTCTGCTGCTTTGCTCAAGATCGCCAGGCGGGTGATAACAATGGAAATTGTAACACTCCCTATGAAAACAATTGTATTGATAAGAATCCAGCAGATAATTCTAACATTTGTTACATCGACCATGCACGTTCATCTGATGCCAATCATGTACATGATGGTTTCACAATCTATGGTGATTTGAAGAGTGGCAATGAAGCAATCGAGGGAAGTATCCACTGTCACGGTTGGACGTGGGGTGAAGACCCATTACATCCTGATAATATATACAAGGGTAATTTGAAATACTTTGTTAGTATGTATGATCATTTGACACAACGTGGGTATGCTAGGAACATTCCTGGAAGTCCCATGTGTGATTGTGCAGAGAATGTAAGTGAATGCTTCTGTGTGTTGCTTCCGTATATGTTGATTGATATAGGTATCTCTGACCATACTTCTTGCTGTATCTTTATCAACTACTTTCTACAGATGGCCGTGGTGACACGAGCAGACTGTACTCAGATAGACGCTAAAGAAGATACACTCATGAAGTTTACAGTAGCCGATGGCAAGCTCACTACAAGTGTCAAGATCAAGGATCTAGACTTTGATGCTTGTGACGGCGGTGACAACTTTGCCAACAACAACCTTGTGGGTCGTGCTCGTAGGTTGAATGAACTTACTTACCTCAGTGATACTAAGAAGGAAGCTATTGAAGAGACCTTGGTTGGTAGCGCAGCTGGCAAGGTAAGCAGAAAACAACCCTTGATTTGAGGTTGAATTGTGCATGTGATATGGTTTCACTTTTACAAGCAAGAACTAACCCCCTTACCCACCTCTCTTCTCTTATGACCTTGTGCGAAAACAACTTTTGATTCCCCAGTGTAATGAAGCAATTGGAGAATTCCTTGCGACGAAGAACATTACAAGGACTGCATAAGAGATGGAAGTTTTGTATGAGACTAAAAGTAATCCACAACTATATGTTTACATTTAGACCAGTACTCAGCCCATCTAGCTAGCCTGGGAATATGGGTTCTTTGCAGCAATAGAGCTTGCTCCTACTCCTCCATCGATTGATTCGCTCTTCCTTTTCAACGACTGAGCAAGACTACCACTATTAGCCGTTGTTGATTGGCTCTGCTGTTCAATTGTTAATGCCTGACTCATTGTGCAATTGGCTCCAAACATTGATGGAGTTGCTGTTGCTGTTGTATTGTTATTACCATTACCATATGAAGTACCTGGGCGTGGTGGCAAGGCTAGTCCAGACGTTGTTGTACTTTGTTGTGGATTGGCATTCTCTTGTAACTTTTCAGCCGGAACAGCCGCAAAGACGGATGGATCAAACGATTGCTTCTTCTTTGTAGTAGTGGGTGCTACTCTGTTTCCTGGGGTCACATAATTAGTAGGTTGTTGTTTGGCAGCAGCATTATTGTTACTGTTTCCATGATGGGGCGTTACATGTGGCTGAGAAGTCTGCTTTGCTTTTGACATGTTGGAGTGCTCCATGACGACATTTCCAACGTATTGTGTTCTTGGCGTTTGCTGTTGTTGTGCATAGGAAGACTTGGTATTATTTGCATTGTTGCTTGTATTGCTTGTATAACTATTGACTACTACGTGTGCCTTCTTCTGTTGCTCATGCTTGACCAAGGAAGCTGATGATTGTGCGTTGGAAGTCTGATGCTGAACAGCGACACCACTTGAAGAAGTCACAGCCTGTTGCTGTACTACCTTTCGATCCTTTTCAAAACCAAATCGACTCTTGGCACGTTCAATATCCAATGTATTTAATGCATCCTTCAATGTAGGAGGTGCATTATTCGCATTAAAGCCGTCGTGGTATAACGCATTCCCCATCTTCTCACCAAAGTGTTTGGCAGCACGTTTCATTGCATCCGTCACGGCACCCTTCAAGGCGTTACCCGAAGCTGATGCCAACGATCGATCAATAGCATCTCCTGATCCACAATCTTCTCTATATACACCTGACTTCCTGTGTGTAATACGAACAGTGGCAATATATGCCACATGATATCGTCCCTTATCATCCTTGATTGGTTCCTCACGTGTTGTATTCTTAACATCCAAACACCATCCATCATATCCGAATGCATCATTGAGTGTCTTTGTTACCATATCACCGCCCATGTATGATAATTTCATACCTCCAGGGCCTGTGTATATGTGTTGTCGTGCGGTGTGTGGTGGTTGTGGTTGTTTAGAGTGGGTGTTGAGAAAGATAACGGTTGTGATTTAATATTGTATAAAATTACTCACCCTTCCTTGTTGAGACTTCACTCCGTAGTGGCTTGGTGCATAGAAAACGTTGAACCGTAACAGCTTCCTGTGAATAATATATTAGTGATATGGGTGGTAACGTTGTGAGAGTAGATGAGGTGATGATACAACAACCAAAGCAAATAAATAAATATCCAAGAAGAGCGACTCACTCCTTTATGATCAATGAGAATGGATCCGTCTGCGTTTAGTACATACTCCTTTTCATCGCTGTTGCTGCCGGTATTGCTCATGATGATAATGTATTTAGATGCGTATTCGTATACTTTGCTTGTGATATAATGTTGTTTGCTTACCAGAAGAGTAGTAAAAAATGAAACTGAATAGTGACTACTCAGTCGTAGGTAGAATTTTCCTCACAACTCAACCATTAACTCGGTACTTAACTATTCAACCAATCAACTAATCAATATATAATGACAGGAGGTATTGGTAGATTTGCTGCTGGCCGTAAGAAGCCAGCACAGCAGCAACAACAACAAAAAGATGCGTCGGGTAATAACGACGGCGGTGGTGAACAACAACCAAACGTAAATAATAATAATGGTACGACTACCAATGTTAATAATAATAACACTCCAACTAACAACAATACTACCAATGATAATAATATGGAAGTAGAACGTCCATCAACGGCGTTTAATTCATTTAATAGTATTAATAATGCTGATGCCGATCGTCCAGCAACATCTGGATCACACGGCTTCTCGGCAATTAATAATATGATGTTTGGTGGTGTGAATGATAACGATGATAATGGTATGATGATGATGGATGATAATAATGGTGTGGGTAATTTCGGATTGGATAATGATACAACATCTGAATTTGGACAAGGATTTTCACAATCATTTGATCCAATGGCAGCGGCGGAAGCAGCATTTCAAGATTTTGGAGGGTTTAATACTGCTACTACTAATAATAATAATGTGGAAGGAGGAGGAGATGAGCAGCAGCCAATCGTGGAGGAGATGGTGGAGAGTGGCAATGGTGAGTATTTCATTGCTGCTGAATATGTAATTGTAATTGTTGTAGGTGTATGTTAATTAATATTAATACTACATCTCTCAACACGAACACGTAGGCAATGAAAAGAATGTTGAGCAGCCAGTTGAAAAGCAACCCGCTGTTGCCTCTGTTCAAGAACAACAACCTCCTAAATTAAACGTAGGCGTAGGAGTTGGAGGAGGTGTTGGTCGATTTGCCAAGAAACGCGTTGTAAGTACAACAGCAGCTGCTGCCAAGTCTTCGTCTACTCAGCAACCTTCTGCACTTGCAGTTCTTGCCAACGCGGCCACTGAAACTGCCACTCTAATGAGTAACGTTGAAAAGTTTTCTCCTATTAGGAACCCTACAACTAACAACACTGCTGCTGTCGTAATGAACAAGTCTGTTGTGGATAATAATAATTCATCATCAGACCTTAGCCGATTTGATGTTGATCTCATGTCAAAGAATACCGATAATGCTGTTGGGAAGAGTAATGGCGTTGAGGATGTGATGAATGTTGAGGGTGTTGAAAATAAGGAAGCAGCAGTCCCAACATCTATTCGTACCAGTGGTGATGATGTTGAAGATGACTTGACGGAGGCAACAGCCACTACATTTGATGGGGATATCTTTCACGAGGCCAAGGCAGATGAAGCTACTGTTGGCGAGAAGGAGTCATCAAAGACTAGTCCTTACTTCAACAATGTTGCCACAAACAATCAAGTTGTGGAGAAGACGAATGAGGAGAGTGGTGGTGCCACAACAAAGACAACCTCTCCCGACAAAGACTCTGTCAAAGACGCTGATGTTCAACAACAGCCATCGCCCAAACTCGGTGGCAATAATGTGATGAACGTCCAACCTCCTGCACAGACTGCTGTTCAGGCTATCCCTACGAATACTTCTGGTGGCAATGCTATGAATCAATGCTCATCGGGTGCTCCACGAGTATCACTCTCACCTCGTCCTTCTGGTACCAATGTCGTGAACAAAGGAGGAGATGTAGCATCGTCACTCTCTCCCAAGGGCACTTCGTCTCGCCCTGGCCAGAATAATATCAACCAATCAACAGCTCCAGCAACTAATGATGATGATAACAGTATTGTGATTCCTGGCATTTCAGCTGCCGTGGCAAACAATCCAGACTTTTCTCAGCAAGCTAATGTTGTTGCTAGGTTGAGCAACACTATCAATAACGTTCGTCAACAGCCTGGAAGTCAGCAGAGCAACAACAATAACAATCGTACATTTCAGCCTCCTTCATCGTCGTCAGCAAAGGGTAGAATGACTAGTGCCTCTATTCAAAAGCCTGTTCTCAATCGCCAGAAGAAACAACCTCCATTCATGATGAATAGGAATACCATGACCATGAGTAACTCTTGTGATATTGTTACCGAGAAGGTTACGTTTGCATTGCCAAAGTCTCGTCCTACTGCTACCAACAACAGCAACATGATGTTGGGTGGTAATCAGAAGAATGGCACGTCCTTGGCTCGTGCGGCTGCCGCCGCAGGCTCGACTGCCATTACTCCCGATTCTCGTGGAGTTGCAAACGACAATCAAGCCGCGGTAGCAGCTACACCCTTTGGTCGTCAATCTGATACTAGTAGCGGTTCTGAAACTAGCAGTGGTGATGATTTGAGCCCTCACAAGGATCACACTTTTGTTCCTACCTCTACTACTGCTCAGCCTCCCAAGAAGACAATGGAACAGATTCTTCCTCCTCAGCAGCAGCAGCAGCAGCAGCAGCAGCAGAGGAGGCCTAGATCTCAAACAATCACTAGTCCACCCGAGGCATTATTGACTGCCCCTGCTCAATCTGAAACACCCAAGGTTAGCAATGTGAACCAGCCATCTGGTTCAACCATGGCAGCAGCTTCGTCGTATCATCACAACAACAACTCGGCGTTCCACACGGACGAAACGTTTGATGAACTTCTCACACAGTTTGTACAGGATATTCAGGATGGTACCGACATTTATGAGAAAGGTCAGAATGATTTGCTTGGTCTGAATGTCGAAGTTACACATGCCTACTCGAAGTTACTTCGTTACAAAGATGAATACAAGGAGCTTCTTGCTGATATTGAGGGTGTGCAGGCAATGGCCGAGTCTGTAATGGCCGAGATTAGTGTTGAGTAAGAGATGAAATGTGATGTGTGATTTGTAGTGCATGAAGTTGATGTGTATGTCTTGGAGACATACAGATGTATACGAACAAGAATGAAGAAGAGCAACCTGTTGTATTGACAGGACTGAGAGGCAGGGGGACACAATATGAGAATAGTCTTGTTATAAACAAATAAAGCCCTGTTTCTCCAAATTCTTACCTATAGGCTAACATCCAATGCCATTTCTTCTTACGTGCATAGAGACTTTCAGCGACTCAGTCAATCAACTATTGAATAAAAAGAAAAGAGTAAAGAGTCAGATAAGAAAGTTTAAGTTATTTCCTCATTACAACTTGAGTACTTACTGCTGTGTCTAATCTTTGGCAGGGAGATCCTTCTTTCTGATCCGTTCGGAACTTTCTTACCCTTCCATCCTAAATCCATAAATCCGTATTTAACTGCTTTCCACCCGGTAACGTAATAACTCTCTAATTCCCATGATGTGTGTAGTAAATGATATTGTGAGTGTATATGATATGATACTCTTTCCCAACAATAAGTGATAAGCTGTCATTAAATGAGTGAATATAATGAGTTATTGGCGAGTATATCCTGTAATATAGAGGTATAATATGCAGTAGGAGCCTAATTATTGATGATGCTAGAGATTTTATTTGTTGCTCCGGCTGAGTGATGTTATTTTTACCTCAAATTGCAAGATACCGGTGCGGTCCTCAAATTAAGTTTATGGCTAGAGTACGGCCCTCACTGAAAACAACACCATTGCAGCGTATTAATATACAACAATACAACAATAGTACTGATAGTCTTTATTTTGTCAGTAGGCCGCTGTATTTTCTTCCTGCAAGATAAAAACATAAAGTAAACACACTAACAATATCGTACAATAATGGTACAGCCGGTATGTCATGTTAAGTGAATCTTTTCTTAGTGGATGATTGTTTATTGTCCCACTTACACACATCTTTCCATATTACCATTCTGTTTAGGCTGTATCATCCGATGCCTCGGTCATCCGTAATGAGGCTATTGTTATGATGAATACTCTCGATCAACAATCCGAACCACCAGAACAAATCCTCAAGAATGCAGTTACAGTTTTAGAACGTGCATTAACGTTGAAGGGAGAGTATGATGTGAAGAAAGTTGTCTATCATCTTTGTCGTGTCTATTACAAGCTAAGACAGTGGGATGATGTTGTTCGTACCGTAACTGCCTACCTTGATTACGATCTACAAGAAGATCAGAAGGCATACTTGTTGTTCCGTCGAGCACAAGCTCATATGAAACTTGGAACAAATCACATTGATGCATCGCGTGATCTTGAAAATATCAAGCATGGAGTACTTCCTCAATATCAAGCATGGATAGATAAAAAGGTATGCGTGTAATGTTTATCTTGTGTATATTAACAGTGTACTTTTAATTAATCAATTACCAAACCTCTCACCAATTCTTATCTTATTCTTCATTTATAGGTGAAGAAACTACGGAAGAAAATCATGGTTAAGTTTGAGAAAGAAACAAGATTTGTTGACAACAAAAAAGTATATAAAGTTCTCGACCATACTGCTGGACCTACAGTGCTTGGTAAGACCACTACCGTCCATCATTGCGTAAATATACTTGACGATAGTGATGAAGTTCGTGTACATGGATCCGATATTACTGACGGTGTCGAATTATATCAGAGGCATGTTGACAATATATCGTCTTTGGCAAATCACCCCCAGATAATCCATGGATATACTATAGGCGAATGGATTGCAAACAAATTGTTAGCTAAAACAACTTGGATAACGTCTGGTGATGGATCCAATCTAAACATTAGTGATATGGATATTGCTCTTCCAACCAAGTTAACAGTACCAATCGATGATATTATTGAACAATGTAAGAAACGTATCATCCTCCATACCGGACAAGTCAATAGTAAACAAAAGGCTGATATGGATAAGGCAGTCCACATTTTATTGCGGGATTTCAAAGAAGCATATAAAGACATGCCAGATAATATTGTTGATATATTAATTAATGAACTATTGGATGCTGATGGTAATTATGTACTCCGAAAGGGTAGTAGATTTAAATGTGGTGATAGTGGTAAATTACCTAGGCGGATTAATGAACAGGTAGATGGCGTAACGGTAACGAATTCTAATTTCAGCGAGTATGGGTTTTGTTTGCAACCGCCATCACGATACATCAGCTCTGGGATGGTGAATCAAGGTACAATTGATGATTTATTAGCATTATGCAATCTACCAATGTTGGGCGGATTACATCCAGATTGTTACCCTATTTGGGTGAAGAAAATACTCCGGCAGGTAGTTGAATTTTATTCTAATGGTAGTTATGATTTTGTGCCTGGTCCAGTTTTGGAGTGGATTTTACGTGCACCATCTGAAATTGAACGGAAGGTGAACGACCTTGATGAAATTAATACTGCAATCCAAAGACAGGAACATGAACTACAAAAGATAATCAACATGAAGCTTGGTATGGTGAATGATAAAGATACATGGACAACTATCCAATCCTTTTTGAGTCTAGAATCATCATTAGAATACTTTCAGGATCCAAATTACTATGGCCTCACACCACACTTGGCAAAGTCAAATGTAGACAAGGAACAATATGGAGAGTTCACTGATTTGATATCTGAACCACCCTACTACACCAAGGCTATGCCGATGATTGACAAATTGAACAATGTGCTTGATCGTGATGATGTGTCCAAGGAAGATACTCAACCCATCTTGGACTCTATGGAAACAAATGTATACCAAGAGCCGGGCGATGAGGAACATTGCCAAAGGGGGTATGCTTTTATTACCAAGCTCGATGAGCAGCATACTGAAGATATTACCCGCATGAGGTCTGCAACTATCGACACGCTTCGTTCTGGTAATCATGGTGTTACAAAGGATGAATTCAAACAGCTCTTTGGCACTACCATTGAGTTCACCGGCCTCAAGTTTTTTGAGAATGAAGATGGTTCAATTAGAGCCGAGGACGGTCATACAATCATGTATATTCATCAAACTAAGAAGAACAACAACGTTATCATTGAACGAGGCTCTCATTATAGAGCATTATCACCTAAAACACGCACTGTTAATCGTCTCAATGCCCTTTACAATTATAATTACGAGTCTATGTTGATGAACAAGATTGGTAAATTGAGTAACGAGGGTTTAAACAACATACAACGAAGTAATCTGACACGTACTATGTTAATAATGGGTATTGACAAACAGGGCAGTAATGAAGACAACTTCTGGTATGCATTAATGTATACATTACCAGATGGAGTTAGTGATCCAGGGAAGAAAATTGGGCAGAAATATCTCCAAGACGTTATCAAAATTAGTAGGGAAGAGAGAGATATCAACTTGACAGATCGTGATACTTTGCCAATTGATTTGATTTATCTGATGATATGGAAGGTACCAGAAATCAACAAGCTTCTAGAGTTATATGGTGGGAAGGTTAGAATTGATTCTACAGAAGAAGGAAAGGATTACCTTCGTCTACCAAATGAATCTGGTGACAGCTACTTGACATACTATAAACATTATGATCGTATCCATCAAGATGAGAGTGTTACGAAGGCCATCAACTACATCAACGGAGTCCGTGGCAAGCAAACCCCTCTCCTCTTGGACGTCGTGGCTACTACTTTAAGTAATCTCTATGACTCCATTGATCAGAAGAACTTTGTTCAATATGAACGAGAAATGTTATTTGATCACAGGGCTGTTCAATTCTTGGACAAGTTCAAGTGTGAACAAGACGACTTATTGAGTGAAGCATTTGATCTATTTCTACCAATGGCAGGATATGCTTTGTTGAAAACATTTCTACAACATGTTAAGCATATGGATGAGCATTCAGAAGATGATAAGAATAAATTTGTCGATGCGAATGGTAAAGGTTGGTTGGTATTATTAGGTCAAAATGGTACACCGACAGGCTTGATAAGGAAGTATCTGTTTGAACTGATGGAGAAAGTTGGACGTGAATATGAATTGATGAGGAAGCATTTAGTAATGAAGGGATATCCACACATGGCTAATCGTGACAAGTACAATCAAGTAATGAAGATGAAAGATGGAACAACGGCATCAGGTGAAAGGATCGCCACAAAAGATGCTATCAGGCAAGGAGTAAGAGGAGCAAATAGTGGTTATGAAATCCATAATGTGACTGATGAGCTAGCTAACACGTATTTGGCCCTGGATGATTGAAAGAAGTACTATTATATGAAATGTTTGATAATTGTTTGTCGATATTTGGTAACATCCTAAATGATGGTTATTTGTTAACAGACATTCTGTTCAATATAATTAGGCAACCAATGAGAACACTGTGTAATCATCTAGTCCAGGCCTAAGTCCATCGACGTACCAAAACTGGGGGAATGTTCCTCGCACGCCCTTATCAAGCCTTCGCGATTTCTTCTTACTACCCTTCTTCCTGAGTCTAGTAAGCTTGGAACCAATATCTCCCTTCTTCCATGCCATGAGTTCAGCAAACTTATCACCATCGTAAACAACAAAGCCATTTAGTAGCTCACCTCTCTTAGTCGCGACACCCTTGATGACATCACCAAAGGTACGACCCTCTGTATCGTTAGGGATCTTCTCATTAGAGCTGTTCAAATAAAGCCCAAGATCGGAACCAAGTCTTGAATTGTTAGATCCACTACCCAAACCACAAGCATGTTCCTTCATCTTCCACTTTCCCTCTTGTTGTCCAAACTCAGTTGGCCCGACTGGCCGCGTACAGTTCTCAATCTTCCTAACCCTATACTGCTTAGCAGAACCAACAATTCCCTTGTTCTTCAAAGCATATCTAACGGCTCCAGGATTACAACCAGTGGCTCTATCGACCATTTTCATACTATCATAATTACCACAAACTCTCTTTCGATCGTCATTGGTTGTAACCTCATAAATAGTCTTCCCGCCAACACTCCCTGTCGATGATGCCGACGAGGTCTTCTTACTACCTGCCTCCGCTTTGGGCTTTTCGTCCTCGTCATGCTTTCTCTTTCGCTTATCAGCGGCCTTCTTCTTCTTCCTCTTCTCTTCCCTGATTCCCTTGCCTTTGGTCGGCGCTTTACGCTTATTCTCCTTCTTGGCCATGTTGGATATTGATAATAGTTGTTGTGAATGTGATGTAATGGATAAATGTATTTATTAATTGAGTCGAACATATTTTCATTTTGGCGAAGCAGTTTTTTCGTTCCCGCCTTTTTCACTCGCACCTACTGATTAGTGATGTTGCCAATCGAATTATAATTAACAACTAATAACAAGTTGATTTAAGTTTAGAAGTAATGTTATGCCTTATCCAACATCATCCGTTTTCTCCGTCCCAGTGATCTCGAAGGTCTACATTTGTTGTGTCGGTGGTTCGACATGACACGATTATGCCGCCTATTGCAAAGATACTGGCCACACTCATCATGTAACTCAGTCGATTCTGATTCACTAAAGAACCGTATAGGTACTGTACACAAAACCCGGCCAATCTACCTGTTGCCACGCATACACCTCTTCCAGTACTTCTCACCCTTGTAGGAAACGACTCAGCCGAAAGACAATCAAGCCCTAGCCAGCAAATGCATAGACATATCGTATGTGCACAAACTGCCGCTAAAATAATCCATGAATAGTTGACATTCGGATCGTCTTTTGTTATTTGAATAACATTGGCCGTTACTGATAACAATAACAAGGCAATAAACCCGCCACTTTCAGGATCTTCTCCTTCCAATAAAATCTATCAATCCCGAAGCAAGCATCATGCCTGGTATTTGAGAAAGAGTTGAGTAGAAGCTTAATGCATATGGATCCACTTGGAGTTGAAGCATCTGAAAGATCTTTGTCCACCAAGTAGCAACCCCAGTCGTTAAAGTAAGGCAAAAGTATGTCAGTTGAAGTGGAACTGTAGTCCTCCAATATCCTCTAACAAACACTTGTCTAATGCTCAACAAACTTATCCAAACTTCTCTCATTGAACTCGTCTGATCCACATTTTGAACTTCTATTGTCTCCTTGGCCCTAAAACTAGTCTCGCCTATTCCCTTTGCTTGATATAGATACTGTCTCAACTCTTCTTCAGAAAGTGGGTTGTCTATATATCCAATCCTAGACGCGATTAGATTCGATACTTGCACAGCTTCTTTCAATCTACCTCTACACAGAAAGAACCGAGGACTTTCGGGTGAAAAAAAAGTAACCAAGGTAGCTGCTACCATTGTGGGTATAGCATTTATAAACATGAACAGTCTCCAACTGCCATAACCCGAGCCATCATCTGACATTTTGAATATAAGCAGAGCCCATAAAGCAGTATACAAGAATCCAAGAGTATAACAAGAGGCAACCAACGTCATGAATCTACCTCGTTTAGATGGTGGAGATATCTCAGCTGTTAATGTAACAACACCTGCAATAACCATTCCCAAGTTTATACCACAAAGAAATCTTAACATGCATAATTCTAGAGCATTCCGAGCTAGAGATGATAAAATACCCACTACTGTATTGCCCAATAATCCAAGTAAAAGAGTTTTTCGTCTTCCCACTATATCAGCTAATACACCCGATAATAAACCAGATATGAGCATACCAAGAAAGTGTGCCCCCGCAATTGCAGAACCTCTCTTGGCAAAGTCTACATCGTCATCTGTATCGTTATCACTACCCAATATATCATGTTGAAAAGTTTCTGAAGATAGTATATAATTCGTAGCTCCCATTTCAGCAGAGTCTCCACTGTTTGCTATACCAAGTGCTAAGAAGATTATGTAATATCTCCAATATTGCAGTATATCATGTAGTAAACCATTATGAGATGATGTATTGCAACTGTGCTGATATGCTGAATCTAAATAGTCATCAATCGATCGCGGTTGTATATTATGGTTTTGTTGTTGATCATCAGTACTATTGTTGAGAAGATGGAATTGATTTGCCATTATATTGCTGTCTATTCTGTGATATATTAGGTACGAAGTACAACGCAATACCTATTACTAGAGTATCTTTTTTGTGGTATCTACTCCGTCTAATAAAGAAATAACTAGTTTATCTGTTACTGATAAGTATCAAGAGTAGACTACTGCAACAGATCGATACCAAACGCCATTAATGAAGCAGGAGCGGCGAGAAGACAGAGCTATTTGCCATCTTACTATCTTATTTTGATACAAGTTACTTGTGCAGGATACCACTTGAGGATACCCTCTCCACTCTCTGAAAAGATAAAGAGAAGACAATCATGAAGCAAGATCGGCGGAGTTGTATTGGTAACAGTTGAGATAATATGAATGGCATGCATTGTTTATTATCTCCTCAATCGTATAAATAGCTTGGTTTATATCCCATTCAGTTGTTGACTCAGTAAAACTAAACAGTGAGAGCGCGGAGACACATAATAACTAAAAGTATATTGCAACAAATTGAAGAAGCCCAACTTTTGCAACTTCCAAACCCTATACTATACTAAATCAATCATACACGATGCCTACAAATCCATTTGATGATATGCCACCTCCAATTGAGGAGAAGAAGCAAACAGTAAAATCAGTATCACGGTCTAAATCTTTATCAAACATAAACAACACAAACAACTCTTCACCATCCAAACTAGAAACAAAATTAACATCCATGAAGAGTAAACTAAGTATCCGAAAGGGTGGTAAATTTAATCGGAAACAGATTGATGATATATCCGTATCTGACAGTTTATGTTCCGGCGTACTACGTGACGCCGCACAATTTAATATAGGGAATAGTATCGGTAGCAGTTTAGGTATGAGAAGTACATTAAGTTCCAGTAATTCCATGAGTAGTTTGGGAAATACACATTCCTCACGACGTAGTTCAGCACAGGCATTAATATCAAGTGGTGTTGCCGACTTTGATGAAAGTTTGAGTAACTGGAAGAAGATTAATACTTCTGCTGCTGCTGATAATTCACCATCAGTGAAAAGTATAAAATCTCTCAATTCTTCTTCAGAAAGTGTGAATAACAACAATAAAGAAGAATCCTCTGCTGCAATACCATCATCACCCGATACACAACGCCGCAGAGAACAACGGAAAGAACGTGTCAAAGAAAAATTAGATCGATATAAACGTGATCAAAAGGCACTCAAAAAATCCTGTCTAGCATTAGAACAACAATTGGCAATAACAACTGATAAACTACGTGAGGTAGATTCCAAGGCAGCCTTTAAGATTGATGCATTAGAAAGTGAATTACGAGAAACTAGAAAGGGAATGGAGGGTATTGCCAAGAGTAGTAATAAGGAGGTTACTGATCAGAGTGAATGTATTAAGACTTTGGGTAAGAAGTTGATAAGGCAGGCACATGGTAAGTTTTTGTTGGCTGGGGGTGTGCTCATTCATCATTGCAACTAATCACAAATTTATTATATATAATACCACTACTACAGTTATTAAACGTCAAAAGAATGCAGTAGAACAGTACAAGATACAGCTCGAGGCAATGAATGAAGAAATGGCCATGCAGGACGAACGTGACAGTGAACGAGAAGCTGAATTAGAAGAGCTCGAAGAACAGTTAGATTCTATCAAGGAACAAAAAACACAAATGAATAATTTACTGCAGGAGAATATAGAAGAGATGAGAGTACTCAAGGGTGAGACTGAAAAGGACGCTAAGAATATAATGGAATTGGAATTTAATTTACAACAGAAGGAGGCTACACTTGATAGGGTTGCTAAGGATGTATCCGAGAAGGCTATGAAGATTAGTGAATTGGAGGAGAGTTTAGAAGAGAAGAATCGTGAATTAGATGCACTTAAGGAGGAGTTGAAAGAGAGTGAGAATTCAGTACAGACTATGCAACAGTGTTTAGAAAGTGCCAGTAGAGATTCCTTTCTTTTCAAGCAAAGAACTGCAAGCGGTATCACTGATGATGATGAGGGAGAGGAAGAAGATGGGGGTGCAAGTAGTAATGATAGAGCATCTAGTATGAGTATCGGTGCAAGTATGGCAAGTAGTCAAGCCGCTGGTGGTGGCACCGAAAGCCTCCGAAGAACAAGTCAAGTTAGCCAAGCCAATAGTCGACGAGGATCTCAGCGGTCATGGTTTAATAGAGAGGCAAGTGCACGGTCCTCCTTCATGGGTGACGATGGAGAAGTATCACCCGAGACATTTGAGGCAGAGCTTAATGCCAAGGACACCACTATTGCTACACTTAATGATACTGTCACAGAACACGAGGAGACAATTAATAATCTAAGATCGGAGATGGTTAAAATGTCATCTACATACAAACAAGATAGCTACCTGAAACGAAAGGAGATTGCCAAGTTGAAGCAACAGAATGCAGAATATGCACTCAAGCTCCGTGCGCTAGAGAAGGCCTTCAAGTGTGTAAATGCCACAGAAGGTATGAGTGTCGTCGGCAGTAACTTTCATGGCCATACTAGTCATGGTGGTGGAGGAAGTAAGCACGGGGGATCACTTCATGGTAACAACTCCAGGCATAGTAGATCCACTCATTCAGTGGGTGAAGTATCATCCAAGATAGACAAGGCCGCGGCTGTCAAGGCTAGACTGGGGGGTTTTCCATATGAATTCCCAAGTTCGAGCTCTGTTAGAAGAGATTCTGCTGTTGTCCAAGAAGCCAACTTCTTCGATGATGGTATTAGTGAACAAGGCAGTGATTTGGGAATGAAGGGGCAAAGTCCTGAAGAAAATTGACAGATTGATATGTAGTGTAGAGTAGAATAGAGATGTTTATTATTGAACATATATAAACCTACGATTATATGTACTATGTTGATATCTAAGTTGCATTGCGGAGAGATTGCTGTAATTCCTCCATTGTAAACGGTCTTTCACCATCTAGCTCTCTGACTAGTCCATTGGCTGACGGTAGCTCTAATTTGGTTGTTGCAGTCTCATCATTGCAATGTGCCTTTGAAGGGGAAATCACAGTACTGGCGGCATCATCCTCGTAATCACCATTGATGGAGGTGAGGATGTCAGTAACCTTTTGTTCGATGGCAGCAAGATAATCCATTTCGGAGATGTTATTTGCACCAACCAAACTGACAGGGACTGATAAACCAAGATTATTATGAACAGACTCGATCTTTTCTCTTATACTATTCAATGTTTGTAGTTGAGATTGGTATTGGGTGTCCACTTCTTCTGCCTTTGCTTCCAAACGAAGCTGTTTCAGTTGCAAAGACTGCAACTCTTTTTGCTTTTGTGCGCAGGCATTCAATCCAGATCGTTGTAGTTGTTTTAATTCAAGCTCTGCCGAAGCAATCTTAGTCTCGTTCTTACTAGCTTCTTCTTCAAGCTCGTTGATAGAGTTGAACAAACCATATCGTAGCTCTTCCTTCTCTTCAATTGCTTTAATCAGCTTGTCGATATCATCGATACCAGTCAAAGCTTTGATCTTAGCTAGGGCTTTGTCCATTGCCAGTTCGTCATCACATGATTCGTCTTCATTCTGATTCTCTTCTGCACTAGTCTTTTGAGACTTTACAGTGTTTGGTCGGCTGTTCAGCAGCTCTGCACTCAGCTGTTCTTCGCGACGAAACAACTCCTCAAGCTCGTAAAGTTCCACCCTTTCTCTTTGTAAAGCTGCATTACTTTCCTCATTCTGCTTTGTCAGTGCTTCAAGATCCGCACTTGCTTTATCTCTTGCTTTCAAGGCCTGTTTACCCTGCTCAAGCACTAGTGTCATTTGTTTTGTTTGGCGCTGAACGTCGTGTTCTAGCTTTGTGTAGATCTCATCATATCGAACTCTTTCTAACCGAAGCGAGTCGATTTTCTTTCTTAGCTGTTTGTTGTCATCTATCTTTTTGTTCAGTTGAGATAATCGGTGATTGAGTTTGTCTGTTAATATTTGTTTCTCCTTCTCAATCTTGCTCAGAGTATGTGCATCGTTATTGCCTGCCCTACTCTTTTGTTCAAGTGCTTTCTGTTGTTCGTGCTGGATTATCTTTTGGTTTGCATTCTCAATACGAGCTCTTTCGTGAGCTATCTTCTGTTTGTAAACTTCAATCTGCTGCTGAACTCGAGCTAATTCAGCGTCATTGTGTTTAGGCTGATCGTCTACTTTCTTAATTGATGGCAGCGATGTAAATGACGACATGGTATAAAATTAGAATGAGAGGTGGGTGTATGTGATGTAGAAAAAATACCTCTACTTACCTATTGCCTGTCTTTTAAAATCCCACCTGCAATATGTTTTAGTTATATCTATCACTTGTCCATACAACTCATCACGGTGGTATATTCTCTTATCATATCATATCACAGTATCGGATGGTAAATCAGTAATAAACATGTGTCCTGGGCAATGTGTTATTGCAAATGATACTCCACTCTCCATTAGTACAGCTTGAGGTGTGATACCGCACATATGAAACACAGGCAGCTCATCCGGTAGAATCTCTACACTATCTCCCCAATCTGGATTATTTATATCTTTGATACCAATTGATTGTGGATTCCCTATACAAATTGGTCCCCCATGTGCATGTGGATATTTGCTTGTAATCTCAACCTCCTTTGCAATTTGTGTAGACTTGATTGGCTTCATACTCACGACAACATTGCCCTTCAAACTGCCAGCAGGTCTACAAGGTATGTTTGTTTTATACATTGGGATATTCTTATTCTGTTCCACAGATCGTAATGGTATACCGGCTTCTAATAATGCACCATCATAACTAAAACTACATCCAATTAGGAATGCCACTGCGCGTTCTTTCGAGATATGAGTTATGAGTGAGAGTGGGCAAAGTCTTCTAAAGGTCAAGCACAAATATACACTTACCTGGCCAATAGGGTGTAACATCATCTACTTCTCTATCCAACTTTCCATTTCTATATATACAATACTTTGGTATATCAGTCCGTAAATCGGCAGCATCTTTTGCAATACTACCATTTACTGAATAACTATTATCAACATTACATACTTCTATTAGTGGGCATGCTTGTTTGTTTCTCTGACAGAACAATAAGAAATCGAATGCATTGTCTTCTTCTAATACTACTAAGTTACATTGCATATATCCGGGGCAGACACCGTTTGTGGGGCCTTTGTAGTGACCATTCCTTACTGCCTTTCTGAATTCTTGTGGAGTTGTAAAGTTTTGAGTTATTGTTTGGTTTGTATTATCTTTCATATCTTGTGACTGGACGCTCATGGCTACTAATTGCGCTGTATTATCAACCTGAATTGCGCTTTTATCAATACCATCAATACCACCGATAACCCCCAAAGACGCCCAATACTCAACTCCGACATAAAGAGTCGGCCAGACAATATGACATGCTATCTTACATGTGCAATTATATGAAGGGAAATTCAGTCCTTACTTGTGTAGGCACATCAATCTTGCCGATTGATCTTTTACTAATGGGTTGAACTATATGCATTAAACTCATTTTCAATTGGTATGTTCCAGTGACTGCTCACTCATCCTCTAACTCTTTATGTCGAAGTTTAATCTCATTTATCGAAACTTCCAAATTATGAGTTTAAGTTTCACCAGAGTGGAAGAAGCATCTATCATCTATCAATCTATCGCAGAGTGTTTATCTGTACGTATATTCATCTACCGCTTATGTATAACCCATACTAAACAATGGCAGGTACTAGATTATTCATACATACAACCTTTATGGTTGAATTACTCCTATTAATACTATGTAGTTATCAATATGCAACCAATCAACTACATAACTCAACACAATCTGCAGAACCATTCTTTGCAAATCAATCTGGATATAAATTAATAGAAGAAGATGTTACTCCTATACCATCACCTGATGGTATTGTTAGTGATGGTATGAAACAAGTGAAAGAGTATGTAAATTTAGTACAGTCATTTATTTATGAGTTAATTGGTTTAGAGGTAGAGAAGGTTGAGTATCAATATAAACCTCGACGTGATAGTGTATTTGTAAAGGAGATGAGAGATCAAGTATCTAATATAGATCAAAGTGACAATGAGGGAGATGACGAGGATTGCAAAGAAGATGTATCTCCACCATTGCAACTTAATTTACGCCTACCACTTACCGGATCAACTGATGTACATATTGGACTTGCTCAACAATTAGAAAAGGCATTCAAAGAGAGAAGAACTTATATTAATGCTCCAGAGGTACGAGTTGGTGTAGTAGAAGAGTCTAAAGTTAGCTCACGGTATCATATGGAACGAGTAGATGGTGATTTATTCAAATTACCAACCAAATCTATCAATAAACAACATTCCGATGGTAGTCGAGAAGTGAAGCATCCAGAACTTATAATTATAATGGGTTGTGTTCATACCATCCCCAAGGATGAAAAGGCAACCGTTGAACTTGTTGAAGATATAATTCTTGTTCGTGTTCGGGTTGAACATATTCGATTTCTTTATGATATACTAGAGGAGATTGTTGATAAGGTATTATCCAATATATTCTCTTCATCGATATCACAAACATCATTACTTGGGGGTTACAAAATGAATACAGTTTCTATTAATTTGATTGATGAAGATCCTTCATCCTATGTATCTGAAAAGACGAGTACTGTTATTGATAATTATACTGCCAAATCACATTTTGATATAATTGGAAAGGCTTTATCATCATCTGTTACATCGATAATATCACCAATCTTGGAAGATTTGTCTTTCATATATGGAGGTCAGATTACAGTTACTGGAGGTGATGGTGATGATGCACCAAATTTGAGTATTAGTAGCAAGAATACAATTGAACTTGACGTACATTCGTCAGCCTACCTGCCTTTGCCAGATAAAGGATGGATGTATAATGATGCATCTTCCATCGAAGATGGTCAGAAACTCATCTGGCATGATAGTATGGCTAATTGGCTGAATGAACACACATCTCAACCAACCAATAATGATGCTACTCTTCCTGATAATGTTCAATGGACTCTAGTTGTTCCATCCACTTATCATGCCCCGTTGGCAATTATGTCAGATGGCGGAGAGAGTACGGAAATGATGATATCACCAACAACCTTTGATCCAAGTAAGAGTTGTGGAATTTATCCCAATGGATTGTCTATTATCAATCCATCTAGTTTTCATGAATATTTAGATGATTCAAACAACAAGCTTAGAACAGAAACACTCCAACCAAATAGTATACTCTTGGATGATGTATATCAAGGATACAAAAACAATACAAAACGCTCATTGGGGTATCTTGTGAGTGCTATTCGAGCCATTCATGGTTTACCACCATCTTCATGTGATGATCCTGATGAATGCTGTGAATGTGGTAGTAAGATTGATTGTGTACCACAATTTAAATCAGAACCATTCTCCTTTTGGGAACTCGAATCAATTGCTCGAAGTCATTACTCTACAACTTTGGAGACTGTACTTGATGAAATGGATTCATTGCATGCAGTACTGTATCAACATGGAAATACTCTTGCTTTTCCTGAAGAGATGGCATACAAGTTGAATAATGCAATGCATCTCCTCCGTCAATCAATAACACTTGCCGGAGAAGGTTATCCAACCATCTATACAACATCCTTGCTATATGGTTCATTGAGATATATCGAGTCAGTACAAACTGATTATCAATTTCATGAGCTACCCTACTTTGCTATTGATCATTATTTGGCAGTGTTTAGTCCGCTCGTTTTGCCATTGTTGCTTCCGATGATAGCAGGTTTAATACGAGAAGTGAAGAGATTCAAGGAACACAAGAAGAAGAGAACATCTTTCTTTGCTAGTATGAATAGCTTTTAGTTTCTGCAATTATATCTATACATTTTTATCTATACCTACCCTAGCTATTTGACCATTGTATTAGTACACCCATCCCAACTCTTTGAGAGCATGAGCAACTTTAAGAAACCCAGCACGATTGCAGCCTTCCTCGAGTGATCCATCTTCTCCGGCACCGTCTTTCATCTGTTTGTATACTCCAGCCATCATGTCTTTCAACATTACGTCAACCTTTTCTTTAGCCCAGTACGTTTTACCTGCGTTTTGACTCATCTCAAGTCCACTTACTCCAACTCCTCCTGCATTAGCGGCCTTTCCAGGTATGTAAAGTGCCTTTTGATTTTCTCGGATTACCTCTTGACCCTTTGCTGTGACAGGAAGATTAGCTCCTTCGAATACTCCTTTGCAGCCTTTGGACATGAGTAGAGATGCACCATCGCTATCAATTTCGTTTTGTGTTGCACATGGGAATGCGTAGTCTATAGGCAGGTCGTCAACAGTCCAAGGAGAGTGACCGGGAATGTATTCTCCACACGACAGCGAACTTAGCCTAGTTCTTTTAACCTGCTTCGCTTCAATCAACTGATCCCAATCTTCATTTGTCATGCCGTCCCTAAAGACTAGACATCCATTGGAATCACTAACTGATACTACCTTGGCTCCCAGATTAATTAACATTCTTGAAGCATACTGAGCAACGTTGCCACTACCTGATACTGCACAATGAGACCCTTTTAGAGTTGACTTCAACTTGTCTTCGATTGCATGCTGTGCCATGTATACTGCACCAAATCCAGTGGCTTCAGGCCTAAGTTTGATGCCGCCAAACAGTGGACTCTTTCCTGTTAAAACACCTTCTCCGTGTAAGTTTGTAAGACGTTTGTATTGACCATACATGTACCCAATCTCTCTTCCACCCACACCAATGTCACCTGCTGGTATATCCGTCGAAGATCCAATGTACCTATTAAGCTGGGTCATGAATGATTCGCAAAACCGACGAATTTCACCATCTGATCTCCCCTTTGGATCAAAGTCACTTCCACCTTTCCCTCCACCGAGAGGTAATCCAGTCAAAGCATTCTTGAATATCTGTTCAAAGCCCAAGAACTTGAGTATCCCGTCATTCACTGTAGGATGGAATCTTAGTCCTCCTTTGTATGGTCCCAATGCAGAAGAGAATTCTACTCTCCATCCACGGTTTACATGTTGTTCTCCATTATCATCCTCCCATGGAACATGAAATGATACCATACGTTCTGAAAGATGTGCGTTATCAAGATTGTGAAAGATGAAGAGAATAAAACTTAGTACATCTGGTTTGCAAAGGCAATCAAACGAAAGCATACAAAATGCGGACTTACCTGGTTCTGTTAGGTATAGGAATGCTTTCTTATAGAAATCGCCATTAACTGGATCATTGAATAAAGGTTCGATCGATAGCGCCATCTCTTCCACGGCCTATAAGATTTGTATGAATGTTGATAATATGCAGAGAAATTGTGAGTGTAATTGCAATAGAAACATGCCATAGTTGTATGTTTAAATAGGACATAATATGATATGATCAAAAAGTGAATTGCAATAACGTAGTATATACTGACTACTCTTACCTGTAGAAATACTGGTTGGTGTGGATATTTAGACCTCAAATCATCTAAGAAACTTAGTTTACTAGGGTTGGTACACGATTGAGGATTGGTTGTTAATGTTGACATAGTGTTGATAGAATTTATGCTTGTGTCTGCTGATATTGAATTTGTTTGTTGTATTGTTATCAAAATGAAAATTATGACACATATTGGTGCCAATATAAGAACCATGGTGTCAAAGTGTCAATACAAGAGATACTATGCCCATGCAAAGTGTCAAGACAATGAGAAGTGTGATGAGAGTGGTAGAGAAATGCTTGTGCTGTAAAAACGGAAATGGCGATAATAAACGTATTTTCATTCCATAGCTCTCTCTCTTGCCTGTTTATACCATGTATTTGCTAGACTAAAAGAATAGCTTAGATACAATTGAACTTTATATATTACATCATTGCCTTTAACTTGCTGCAAGCCTTTTGCTTCTCCTTGATTGAGTCTTCTCCTTTGAAGATTCATTATCCACTCCTCTCTTCCTCTTCATATCTTTAGCATCGGCCTTCTTAGAAGCTACTGCTTTACTCTTTTTGACAGCGGGTGTCTTATTAGATACGACCTTTTGTTTACCTTTTGCAGTACTCTTCTTCGTGCCCTTTCTACCCATAAGCTTTTGAAGTGATGGAACAATCGCCGATGATCGACCACCGGATTGGATAAACTTGATCGTCTTTCCATTATAATCCTTTGCAGTAGTACTTCCACCGCCGCCACCTCTCCATCTACGGTGAAAAAGCCACTCCTCTGGTAAGTCTTTATTATCATTCAAACAAGCAACTGCTGTAGAAAGTAAGTATTGTATCTCTTTAACTATCATTTGGGCCTCTGTCTTGTTTAGATATGATTGATCCGGATGGATATGACATCGATATAGTATCTCATCAGCAACCCAATTGCCTACACCCGATACTACCGCCTTTTGATCTAATAGTAATCCCTTGATACCCTTTTTCCTATTCATCAGCTGATCCACAATTGTTTGTTGTTGTGCATTAGTAGATGATTCTAATGCATCGGGCGCTAACTCTTTAAAACCTGGTATATCGTCTTCGCAAATCGTTTCCTTTTCTTCTCCAACATCAACTAACACACTACCAAATCGTCGTGGATCAGAGAAGGCGGCTTCTTCCCCATTTCTTGACTTTATAATGAGATGGGTATGAGGAGGGGGGTACGTGCTATCATTCTTTAGTTCTACTAACTCTGGTATATGTGTCGGTGAGCTTATCCTACCAGTCATACCCATATGAAGTGATAAATATAGTATTGGTTCATTCCCTGTAATTGATATGGCATCATCATCTTCTGATTTATCTTTTGTACTAGATTTTGTACTTCTCCTCTTCTTTGTTGCTGAAGATTTAGTATCTTTTTGCAATATGATACATATAAGTTTACCCTTTCTTAGCACATCTTTCATTACATATTTCCCTTGATTAAGTAAGTCAAATGTGTCTTGTGTAGGAAATCGTTTAGTTGGTAGAGGAGGGGGGCATTCAAAGATGACTGGTGATGATGATGATACGAGGGGGAAAAGGATCTGTCGAAAATGTTCGACTTCGGGGAGCTCGGGCATATTTTATTGATTACCTTATATTATTGCGGTCGCACCTTGGTGATTACCTTATATTATTGTGGTCACCTTGGTTAGTATATATTTACCATTTACCACTCCGTTGTTGCGTCAGCGATATGATATGTAGCAAGTACCAGCATTACCTGTGTCATTTTTTTTTGCAAAGATCGGTGACGGTATCCTCCTCAATAGTGCCACAGGCCCTAGTACGCCGTAGTATTATATCAATGGCATGGTGAATTGATATCATGGGGTGGATGATAATATTTCAAATTATACCACCAATGGCATCAAGACTACCGCATCACTCCTCACTAGTGAAAAAGACTTCATAATTTTTGCAACACCCGTCCATCATCTTGAGATAAGAAGATTTGAGACATAATGAAAGATTTTTGCAACATGCTCTATCTTAGTAATGGTGCCATAAAATTCATATCCAGCAAAAGAACATCTAATAATCAATAATATACGACCATGAAGATCGCTGCTATCCTCACCTCCGCTCTCCTTCTTGTATCTTCTACCTATGCATCAGCATCCTCCATCGACGAAAATGTAGTATCAGACGAGGAGTTCATGGCTGAGGTTGCATTCCTAGAAGAATCTAAATCTCAACAGTGCAACACTTATAGGAAGAAATGCAAGAAGGATTCGGACTGTGCTCAGGGTGGCTTTGGCCCATGGTAAGAAGACTCTCTTTTTGATCATCCCCCACTCATATGTCCATATCTTTAATCGACATATTATAATCTCTTTGATTTGTTAATACCACTGATTATACCCTACTCATATTTATGCTCTCCAATTAAAATATAGCAATGCATGTGGTACAGTCAAAGGAAAGAAGAATCGTTGCTACTTAAAACCTCCTCCTACTCCTCCTCCGACTGCCTCCCCAACTCGTTCTGGATTGTGCGGAAAGCAATGCATGTAAGTTGTTCAAGTGTAAAGATAAAGTGTTTACTATATATTGCTAGATCTTATACATCTCTCGTCTCTCACTCTTTTATTCATTATACCACAGGCACAACAAGGACTGCAAAGGAATGGTGGGAACGTACAATCTATGCACCAAGTGTAGCCGTAAAACTGCTGCCGTGGGAACAATGTATCAGTGCATCGATCCCCATCAGGAGGACGCTGATGAGTGGGAGGAGGTTGATGAGGAAGTTGTTGGCTACCTCAGGACTAATTAGATTAAGATTGGATGATCTTGCCTCAGTATGAATGATTGGAATTATCTGGAGGAAAAGTGTATCTAGCACTCTTGATATAGTTCTTTGTTTTATTGTGCTGTTACTGTTGTTTGAGGAGATGAATGTTTGCTGAAGATTTGTAATATCGTTATTGCTGAAGATAATATCGTTAGGGTATGATTCAGACTCAATATTAAAGAATAATGCCTAGTTGCACAGAATCCTTCGCTCAAGTCTCTATTTCAATAGCATACAACCATTATCTGTTTGGTATTATCTCGTGATCTACTTATCAATAGCACTGATTCTATCTTTTATAAAAGTCACTCTATCGAATCTAAAACTCATCACCCGTTATGACATCCTGCACTGCCTCTACTATACTTTCACCAGCTTCCTCGGTGGCATTAGCTAATGCTTCGGCCGCCAACCTCTCCTCTTCAGCCAGCATCTCTTCAAACATTTCGCTATTACCAAGGAACATGTTCATAACTATTCCAATCACTATAACTGTTCGAGCAAATGCCATGACATCTTTCATAGTCGTGCCCTCAACACTAGCTTTCAGAATATTACGGCAAAACAACAGCTTCATTGCCCGATCAAATAAGAAACAGATCATAACATCACCGACGAGAATCTTGATGATAAAGTTACGGAACTCCTCATCTGGAAAGGGTACCAATTGAAAGTACTTGTTAAGTCCAGGCACTGATTCAGAAGCAAACATGAATGTCAGAATGAAAGTGGCAAGCAGACTCCAAAGCAATGGTCTATTCTCGGTGAGGCCAGTCATGAAAGGCCGACCTTGAAGGTTCACAACAAAGACTGTCACTTGTTGGACATTACTGACAAGGAAGACAACACTGTTCAATATACCAGGCTTGAACTCTCCATCCAAGTCAATTTTATAATCATCCTCTAGGTACTGCTTGGCTGTGTTAGTAGCCCACATCATCGTCGCTAAATGAACAGCAAACTGTCCAAGAAGACTAATAAACAGTGAAGGATGAAAGATTGACGTTAATGGCTTGACACTTGATAGTTTCTCGAGGGGCTTGGCACGGGAGACGCTCATATAAGATACTGAGCCCAACATTCCCATTGCAGTCATTTGAGTATCACCATATTTGACCTAAAAGGTTGTATAAAAGGGAGTGCAAGTATGGATAAGATATATGCCAATCAACAAACTAACACAACTCAACATGTACTTACACCATCGAGATATAGGACAGACAAAGAGTATGCACTGATGAGGCAATTCAATGCCAATATTTGATACATTTGGATTGATGTGACTAATGTGCAACGTCCTTGACGAACAATATCCACACAGCTGCGAATACTCGGCATCTTAGAAGTGAATGGTGCCGCAACACTGGCATCTCCAATCTTAACCATTGGCAACTCATCCATCTCCAAGTCTTCGAGTTGACCAGCGATTGTTGCAGCCGAGCCAGCAACTGAATGCTTGTTCATCATATCCGCTTTCTTCTTCTTCCCTTCCGCCTTTTCGATTGCCATGAACTCTTGGAGAGCCTTGAATTGTGCCCATTGTACACCTTCTGCCTCCAACTCTTGTACCCGTACCTGCATCTTGCGCTGTTTCTCCTGGATGAGCTCACGCTGTTTCAACTTGGAATCCATTTTCTTTTTCTTCATTTCTTCCACCTTTTGTTTCTGAGCACGATTCTTGATTGCCTTCTCCCGGCCCTTAATTTCATATAATTTGATGAGATCTTCCCTCTCAGTTAGCTCGGGATATTTCTTCAAATCAACGCCAAGTGCAATAATCTTAGCTTTCAGTGCCCATAATGGTCCAGTTCTGGCAAGTTGTCGATCCTGTGGCGATAGGACTGTAATATTATCCGACGCACTGATCATACTGCCCTCCTTTGACGTCTTTTTCTTGTTTCCATCTTCACCCTTGTCAACATTGACATCGCCAAATCCAGACAGGAGAGCTACACCAACATCGGCTTGCTTCAAAGCTCCAACATCGTTAGCACCGTCGCCACACATTAGGCATAACAATCCTACAGAATGAAGACATTCAATTACCGTTTCCTTGGCATCAGGTGTCATCCTAGCAAAGACTTTAAAGTGCTCAAGGATTGATTTCGTGTCAACGTCATACTCATAGGCAGTGGCAAGGTTGCTACCTGTGACAGCCAGATCATACTTCTTGGCAAGTAAAGGCACCCCACTTGCGACATATAAATCGCCGACACTGTCATCTTCATAACTTTGCCAGTACATTTTACCACCATCATCCTGTTCCAGAATGAGAATGGGCTTTACCTCAGATGCATCGCGCTTACGAGTTGAAGAAGGTGCCAATTTTGTGGCATTCTGAGCTCGTTTTGATTCCAACAACTCTTTCAACTCCTTATTCGTCTCGGAAAAGACATTGTTTGATGCAAATACACCGCCCTCATCATCAGCATCTTCTGAATCACAAATGTTGACCTCCTTTGCAACATGAATAGCCGTCAATAATGCATCTCCCGTGACCATTGCCACATTCATACCACCCTCCTTTAACTTACTCAACACCATTTTGGTATCACGTCGTACACGACATGTAAAGGCTACAAAGCCAGCAAATGTCAAATTCTCTTCACATACACTTCGTGTATCCTTGGCAGCATCCGCATCGGCGGTGGTATTCAATGTCTTGTATGCCAATGAGATGACACGATATCCGCGTCGTGATAAGAACTTGGCTGCCGTGTCATATCCGTTTGGTTTACTCGACAATAACTTTCCAACCATTTCAGGAGAGCCCTTAACAACCGAATAGTGCTTACGATTGGCAATGTCCTTAACTACACAACTCATACGTTGTAACTTGGAACTAAAGTGATGACGTGACAGTATATCAATTTCACCACATGAGTTGTTCGTTCCTGGTATCGAGATTTGAGAACCACCGTCCTTCTTTTCAGTACCAGCCGATGGTACAACATAACCAGACTTTGCCACCTCCCATCTCATTGCCTTGAGTGCAGCCGATTCTAATGGATCTCCTGTCGTTTCACCATCAATAAGGACGAGGGAGTGACACCCAGCCAACACTAATGATGCCTCAGGAGACAACTTTGTCATGGGCGTCAATAATTGAATTTCAGTGTCATCCTTCTTCTTTGAAGATGGATGAGATGATGATGTACCCTTACTGCTGCTTGTCGAACTAGTTAGTGTTGTTAGATCAACACCCAAAGTCGTGACAGCAAGTACACCCACAGGTACCAACTCATCAGTTGTCAACGTTCCAGTCTTATCAAACAAACAAGAATCCAACTTTCCAGCAATTGGTACACGATATGGCTCGGTGCAAAAGATTTGTAACTTCATTAATGTCATTAATGAATTGTTAACAGCCAATGCCATTTGCATTGGTAACTCTGGTGGGATGACACTTGTAATAATTAATATACAGTGTAGTAATAGTTCATACTGTGAACGATTCTCATCATGCATACCGTGATACAAGACATATCCGGATGATGCCACCGCAAAGAAGAAGAGCAGTAAGAGTAATAATGCAGTTTCCTTTTCGTGGCCCTTGACTTTTTCTTGTGAACCTTCAATCATTCGTACGAGTTTCCCTTGAGCGGATGAGAAGCCGGTACGTAATACAAATGTTATACATCCACCATCGGGTGGGTTGGGAATATCGCCATATGGATGTGGATGATGAGACAGTGTTGCTGCTGAGGGCGACTTGTCTTCTTCATCAGAAGATGCCTCCTCTTCTTCGACTACCTCCACACCCTTACATTGTAACATCTTGGTACCGGCATATAATACATGTGTTTTGTGTTTACCCGTCATATCGAGATTCTCACCCTCGATTAGTTCACTAATACCTTCCTTCATTTGTGGTACAGACTCGCCTGTTAAGCTTGCCTCATTAACGACAGTCGAACCTCGTAGTAGTAAGACATCAGCAGGTACTACATCTCCATCTTCCGAATCAACCACCTGCTGCTTCTTCTTTTTAGTATCGTCCTCGCCACTCTTACTACTATCATCATCCTTCTTCTTGGAAACTCCAATCCTCAATAAACTCATAACATCACCAGGTAATAAATCAGTAGTCCAAATACCCAAACATTTACCAACCCATGCAGTAATAACACCAACAAAAATAACTGAATCATCAATATTACTACCAATCATCTATCTACCCACAATTGGTA